>Ga0209367_1012528_pt1 | contig 11063 bp, 8 predicted proteins | sample WorMetLIZISLAND2_FD_187412 | JGI IMG/M metagenome (GOLD analysis project Ga0209367, IMG submission 187412) | Marine gutless worms symbiont microbial communities from Max Planck institute for Marine Microbiology, Germany - Olavius geniculatus... ... | reverse complement strand
TCACCCTGTCATTCTTTCATTCCATTATCAGAACTTTTCTTTTCTCAAATCCTATCCTGCATAGACATCTGGCACCTCTCGGACGGACTCCACGGCTATTCAGAGCTGCTCACAGTATTTTTTTTTCTCATTTCAGTTTTTTTTCTGAGTTTTAGTTTTCATTGTTATTATTTATTTCTTACCTTTCCAGTTTTTTTCTTATTTTAGTTTTCTTCATCTCAGTCATTTCTCAAATTTTGTAAGTTTTACACTCAACAGCATTTCTATTCTCAGTATCTCTCATTTCATTTTTTCTTCAAAAACATTTAAGTTTTTTTTAGTTTATGTGCTAGATTAAACTGACAGTTTGTCTGTCAGTTTTTGAGTGCAAATTCTCCATTGTATTGTATTGTATTGTATGTGACACTGGACTGTTGTAGTTGGTACCAACCAACTACAACAGTCGAATGTCAGATTTTTAAGCGAGCAATAAAAGATGAGTAGATGGAAGTAAGTAAGTATGTAAGCAAGTAACCAAAAAGATTAGGGTATCCATAGAAACACGACTTAGTGCCTGGGCACGTACAGTCATAAACAAGTGGGATATGAGATGTGGAATAGATGGGTTTTCAGACTGGACTGGAAGACAGCCACAGAGGGTGCGGTGATGTGTTAAGACTGTTCTAGACGTGAGCAGCAGCCATAAGAGATAAATGATAGATAGGCGTGATGCCTTACCTCCAGTGACTGTAGCACTGTGTAAATCTTGATATTCCAGTCTGCGCTGACATCACGTCAATGTGTATGTTTACGTCTATGAAAAAAACACCAAGTGGTCCCTTAAAAAAGTAAGCTTCTAAATTTCATACATTTACAACTTTATCAAATTAACAGATTTTCAGTTTTTTGGTTAGCATAATCAGTGATCTAGGCCTACTTTAAAAAATGAATTGCAATGGCATGCTAAATGTATACAGCATAGTAAAATATCGACAGATTTAAAATACCTGTTACTGGTAACCTGACAGGACTACGTTATGTTATTGGTAAGAGATGACGTAGTTTAACATTGAGCAGACCCAACTAATTAACTCAGGCAGCAACTCGGCAGCTATTGCTATATTGTCAGTCGCTGCCGTGACGTGGAAGCGAACACAGTCACTTCACATTTGTGTAGAATAAAGCAGAATCTAATCAGGATTGTATACAGTATTGAGTGTGTCTTCCCCTAAACTTTCTGCGGCCTGCTACCGCGGAGCTAATTAGCCCCCACAGACAACAGAGCTAATAAACCACTTATTCTTACGTTGTCTAGATTGCACAAGCAACACACTTGGGGAGTGACAGGATCTTTAATGATCACTAAATTGCAAACTAGCTGCAGAGTATGACTGTGGAAGAATTATGAAAATCAGTCAAAATCTGATGCAATTTTGATGAAAACTTAAGGGATGCCTTCTTATAGGACCATTCTGTGTGAACAATGCATAATTTAATTCATTATTAATGAAGCCATCAGCCATCAACTAACACACACTTAATAAATGACAGATTAAAGTTTAGAACATCAGTTTCTTATCTTAGTGGGCTGTTACATCATACTTAGTGATGATTAGCTGCTACACTGCCATCAAGAGCAGTCTTCAATACTCTTGCGCTAAGACTTTATTTTTTTAGTTATTTTCTACACCTTTTCTATCTCCCAGTGCAAGATGGTGTCTGAAATGGAAAGCAGGGCCTATGGGGCCTTATGACTCAAAAAGACTTCATAATTTTTATGCTACATGCTAAACTAGAAAGATAGTCAGAGAACACAGACCTCCACTAATGCTACGTTATTTTTTCACTCTGTTTGCCAGCAACACCAAAATTCACCTTTACGATGAGCCAAGTCTAACCATCCCCGAAAATTTCAGTCAGATCCGTTTGTACTTTTTGTTCTGTAATCCTGCTAACAAACATTTTGCCTTATCTTGCAATGGTAATGAATATAAAAATCCGGTCGTGGATCCAAACGCCAATTCAAATCACCACCAAAAACTTGCAAATTCCCTGAAAATTACAGCCAAATCTAAGCACGGCATATTAGTATCTTTTCTGTAATCCTGCTAAAAAACCAACAGACAGAAAAATAAACGTAGGGTATCAGATAAAGTGGTGCTGGCAGAAGTAAAGATGAGAAATGTACCTAGTGACTTTGTCTCAATGGTGTGCAGTCTGTGTAAAGCAATGCCACCAGGATAATTGAGTTGTGAGATGCGCAGAAGTAGACAAGTCAGTGCAATGTTAATCACGATGTGAAACACCGCAGCCAAACCTAACAAACGCCGCCACAGATTCCGATGTCTTGTCAACCATCTATGCACACAGGATTACACACAACAGTATTGTGTTAATGTAAATCACACAGGTGCAAAAACTACAATTAAACTGCTACAGAATAAATGCAGAGTATGGGAATAACTCTTGCTTATTTCACAATAACAGAGCAGAATGTGTCGATCCAAGCTCGCAGAGAACTTGTATTTTGTTGAAAAATTTCACAGAACTGCAAAACCTCAAAATAAGTCGTTTTATTGCAGGTTTATTGCACTGGTAGTCTAAGTGAACATGCACAAACCTAAAACAACCAACACAATCATCATTTTAGATTTTTGCTGCATCACATTACGTTGCTGCCCAAATGACTCATACGCTTAGCTGACAACGTACCAGATAAATATATTTCTTGCCTCAGAAACAAGGTACCGAATGTGGTTTTTTATTACTCAGTCCACGTAGAATACAAAAGTTGATTATACTCACACAAATTCAGTAAGATTACACAACATGTAACGCCAAGCAACAGTCATAAATACACAAATACAAACTGAAAAAAAATCAAATCATAACAGTACTAAAAATACAAACACCCCAGGTCCAACTTAAATAAACTAAAATTAATTAGTTCAGACTGATGAAGAGTAAGCCCAAAGTCTTCATCACAATTGCATCAAATATTGATCTATTTTAATTTTTTTCACCGATACACTCTGTAGCAATTTTGCAATAAAATGATGATAAAAGAAGCCACACATCCCAAACATGTATTGTAAAATCTAGTCAGTTTTAAAACAAATGAGTTACCTTAACTTTCAGTATATTCTAACTGTAATTCATGACACTTTAGGGTGTGGTAGTAAGCATACTTCAAGTTCAATACTGATTAAAATAAAAAAAGTCTGGAAAACCAGTCAATATTTGATGAAGTTATAAATGTACGAAATTGAGGGTTAACTTTTTACAGACTACTGACATATTAGTCAAAACTGTCAGACTTACAAGCGATGGCAAGCGGCAGCTGCAGCAACGTTCAACATCGGAAAGACATAAATGATGAAGCGAAGTTCTTTGTGCGGCAGGAATGAAAATGCAGCAACAAAAAACACAGCTGGCATCATCAGAATCCTAACACCTGAGTCCATACAAGTACCCAGTGGTACAAATATCAGTGAGGCACCAAGAGCTCGTGGCAATACAGAATAGAAATACCACAGAGCTGGAGACGTCTGTATGTTCAGTTAAGCTACTTCACCGATAAATTCTGTAGCAATTTTCCAATAAAATAATAATTAAAGAGGCCATCACACCTCTAACCTGTCTTGTAAAATCTATTCAGCTTTAAGATGAATAAGTTACCTTGTAACTTTCAGATTCAGTTCATATCCAGTACAAACAAACAGAGCACTGTAATAACTCCCATGTGTCTACATTTACCCCTACATAAACTGATAGAAACAAAAAGTGTCATGACATGGAAAATACGTCATTTTGCTTATTTTACTGCTAACCTTAAATTATCTCTGCTAGCAAGGCAACTCTAAACCTATTGATTAATTGGTTGCCAACAATGCAAATATAGAACTAACAAATGCTGATGTTATTGCCATCTTCTTACTGTATTTTCTCAAAAAGAATTAGAGCAACATCATCACCTTCATGTACTTTGAGACGACAATGCTTCTTCCATATAAAGTCACTTTATTTTTACTGCAACAACTAATAAATATTATACAGCTCTTGAAAACATGACACTAGCAGAGATCAAGGATACGCCCCAGTTAGAACTCTTGTTGAGAACAGTATTGTACCAGAAGACTTCTGCCTCAGGCCACAGCCAGCGTTGCCAGAACCACGAATCAACCATTACTGTCAGACCTGCAATGTTTTGCACCATTACACATGATTATTTAATATTTCACAACCTAACATATTCGGACACAACTGCCACAGACCAGCCAAAGATCAGAAGTTAGAAAAGTAATGCAGCGATGTTGTGATGTTGTGCCTCGAGGCAGTGTCTCACCTCAGCTGTCTCGAAGCAGATTTTTACTGCCTCGGTCTCGGTCATTAGTGCCTTGGCCTGGAAGATTGCTGTCTTGGTCTTGGCCTTGCCAAAAGACCGAGACCAAGACCTCCAAGGCAATATGCAGGACAGAGCACACTAGGTGAATCACTGGTACTGATACAAAATCGAAAGTTCACCAAGAGCTTCTTACTCACACTTTCGTACAAGTGCACCTTGCCTGCAGCAAGTTTACCAACCAGTGCTCTGCCTGATGTCAAGTTGTATACATTTCTGCCATAATTTGACTGACACTGAATATAGTTGTTTTTGACTGCTTTTTTCTTGCTTCTTCAGTGTTCTTGCTACATTGGCATTTGTAAAACACGCTTTCTCGCAGAGCAGCATTATAGTGCACCCACGCTGCTCAAAGATGTCAGACTCTGTACTTGAAAATCTGATGTATTTAAGATACAACATTCAACGCTATTTTGTAACTGCAATTCATAAGTTGATATGGACTAATAAACTTGCATGGCATAAGGTAAAATTAGATTGACGTTCACTGTGACTGGATAATAAAATAACTGAAATTTTTTGTTGTAATAAAAAATTTTACATCTGAGCTGTAGGCCTATGTTTTGTAGCGTGATTATTCAGATTCGAACCTATTCAGTATTCAGTGTATTAAATGCCTTGGCCTTTGTCTTTAGACTTGGTGCCTTGGTCCTATCACTGATGTAATGTGAGTAACAAGGTTTCATACACTTAGAATGATGAATATATGGTAAGAAAACAAATTCAGCCAAAATTGTTACAAAGTTCTAGCAAAAGTTCCAAATTGCAACAAAACTTGACATCAGGAATGAGCTACATTTATGTATAAACGTTTTCCCCAATAATGTTAGTGTAAAAATTAGAGCTATCAAATCAACATGTTAATTTATTGTGTAACGCATTAATAAATTAACGTGCATTGAAAAAACTAAACACACATGCGTAAATTCACTAAATTTTGCAAAGCAGGAGTTCCAATATTCTGTTAAACTGTGGTTATTTGACGAACAAATAAATTTAAGTAACAACGCTGTTGTTGCCGTTCGATCACTACTGTAAATAATAATAATATTCAGATGACAGGGTGCGATTTGGTCCTTTATTTTCCAAGTATTGCAATTTCTAGCCATTGTTTTGTTCAAAATCCATCATTTTCAGGTCCTGCAAATTCAGTGCCCCCAGCAGTATTAATGATGCATTATTAACGCGTTAATGCATCTGTTAAAAAAATTAACGCAATGCATTAACTCGTTAACAAAATTAATGCTTCAACAGCTCTAGTAAAAATATCGAAGAAATTTGCAACTGTTATGACTTTTCTGAGAGATAAGCTACTATACACTCCATTACAACAGCAACATTGTTAAAGTTGCAAAAATCCAAAAACTCCGAGCATACACTACAGAACTCACAATGGAGAGGGCACTATATTTTAACATGAATGTACTTTATTTTGTAAGCATAAACAGGCAGTTTGTGGCCATGTTACACTTGAAAGGAAAACCAAGTTACATTCTATTACTATACATAACCTGCGTACGCTAGTGCACAATCGATGCAAATGGCACAGTGCCGAAAAACGCCACGCTGTAGGTGAAGATGCATCGGCAGACAAAAACTGTATATGTGTGAGCAAACAATCCATACTTATAAAAAGTTAAAGTTTCTGACAACAAAAACTACACAGAAAACTCATGTATATATCTGTTCGTGCATCTGTACACAGCACAATATGCTGGCATGTTTCGTTTCTCCTATATAAAAATAATTCAGCTAATAGGTGCAGACTGTGCCAGCTGAGTGAGTTTCACCTACAATCGATACCGGTTGTCGATACGCTGCCGAAAATATTAGAACTGTGCCGTTTAGCAGGTTATGCATAGTGACACACTTGTAGCATTAAACTGCTGGTGTGAAGCAAGGAAACTGACCAATCCAAAAGACTGCTGAAGGTAGGGCATTCTTCAGTGCATCAGTGAATGTCAGACGATGCTGTATGAGGCTTTGCAGAGCAAACAAGCCAAGAAGAAATGCCAGCTCTGCACGGAACACGATGACAGCACACGCCGACAACCAGATGAACCGAGCAAACTTATCACGCAGCCAGTCAGCTACGGCGTGCAACACTGCAGCAACAAATACCACCAGCTGATTTTCACACAAAATTGCATTAACTGCACTGATCAATACATAGAATTAATCATTAGAATGCTCAACAATTTACATAAAAAATTTGAGCTAACGCTCACAAGATGTGCGAAAGCCTATAGCAGTTCTGGTTCAGTAGTTTAGCTGAGAACTGGGGTGTTCATGCTAAGTTAATATAGAAATACCAAATTCTCTACCTGGATCGCATAATGATAGTTCCATAGCGCCACCTTGTGAATGATATAGACTTGTGTCGCAGCCCGAAATCGCCAAAAATCCATAAAACCCCCTATTTTGGCGTTCAAGGTCATTCAAGGTCATTGAATTCGGCGCCAATCGACAGCCAGTGTACGACTTCCTATTAGTGATTAATAGTAACCAAGGCCTTATTTTGCACTGTTATTGAGATACAGCGCGACTTATTGGCCAAAAATTGCAAATTTTGCCCACCCCCCTCTCATTTAGCGCCCTCGTTCAGGGTGACCCCCTTCAAATTTATGAAAAGCTTTACGGTTCCTGAAACTACTGTCTTCCAGGCAGCCGACTATGAAGATTTAGCAATCCTAACTTAAACCGTTTTTGACTGATCCACCCGTGTGACAGACAGATGGACAGACAGAATTGCGATGGCTAAGATGCGCTGAAAGCATTAGTTGCTTTCGTGCGTAAGAACTGTAACTGTTAATCTAATTTTTCAATTGAAGTCATGACTATAACTATGGTAAATAATTATAATAAAAAATCTAAAAAGCAAAATCATATCTTAGTTAGTCTTCACAACAGGAATACCTTTCAATACAGATATTAAATAAATCTTGCTTACAGGTAAGTAGCATCAACAAGTCATAAAAACAACTATGGTGCATGTGATACCATAACTTGACACAAAAACACAGCAAAACAAGAACTGACCAAGGCAGAGAGCAAAGATATTAGGCAGTGGTCTGCTAGCATAGAACAACAAATGAAACTGGGTCAAACATAGAATACATGTCCAATTCTGGATGCCATGACCCAGTTTACTGCCAACAGCTGAAGTGAAACGATTCAATCCAGACACACAGAGAAAAAAAAGGCAGCCACGAACTGCACATCAAACAAAAGCATGTCAGTAACAAAGTTGCCTTTACTGCACAGCATGTCAAATGCACACTAAACATAAAAATTGTAAAGTCAATATGCATTAAAAAATCAAAAGAGAAAGTCACAGTACCAGTGAATCATTGCAAACTAAACATTCGTTAACAATTTAAAACTTTTTTACAATGAAAATTTCATTTATCATATATGCCTATCAACCTCTTACGCAATTATGACCTATGACCTCTAAAGCTTCTGCATATAAAAATGCTTGAATTAATAATGTATCGGTGACTGTGAACACTAAGATTAAAATAACAGGTAAATGAAAAAAAATTTTCAAACATGCAAATGCAACTTAATATGCATCAACTATTACCACATTCAACAAAAATGTTTACCGATGTATTGTGACATAAACTTGCCGAAAGCCAATAAGTCAACTACTTGAACAAGTGGAGCAGCAAAGACACTGACTGCAATAGGACCAAGAAAACTGCGTGGTACAACACCAGGAAACTCCAAATGGTCATACTGCAATCAGTCAACAATGACAGCAAAAGTTATTCACAAAACCACCCAAATGTAGCCATTAAATGGCACCGTATGCATACCAGACAGTGCAGTCAAAAATTGTACATAGTAAAAATGTACACATTATAACCCACTCATGACCCCAAACTGTACTTTGCATTATAAAACTGTGCACCAATTAGTTCATAAGGTGCTGCACACTACAAGCTAGAACTACCATACCTAGCACAGCACCATACCGATATATAAAAAAAATTAACAGTAATCTTAATCCATGCAAAAAAGATTAAATTTTGAACAAAAGTTACACTATTTCACCTTGTCCACGTTAATTCCATGATACAATAAGTCATGCATTGCTTGAAGATTAAAGCTCTCTTCAACTTTAGTGTATGGACATACGAGTAGGTGTACAGCAGTCACCACAAACAATGCAATCAACAATATTCGCATCTTTAGTATCTGCAATAATGAAAATAAACACATTTTACTAATTACATATCATACAATACTAGTAAAATTGCTTAGCTACCAATAAGAAATTAATACACAGTCAGCTTCACACATTTCACAGGAGCCTGTTATCCACCAGCATTACTGAAACCCATTTTAGGCACAATGAGAACATTGCTTTCACCATAGCTTATAAAAACAGATTATAAGTAAATGATTGCAAAACTGACTGATTAGCAGGTACAAATACCTGTTTACTGCTACGTTTATGCATTCAAAAAGCTGAATGGCAACATCATTCCCTAATAATGGACAATAAATGGATACACAATATAACACACTGTGACACCATTAGGCTATGCCAGTCATCAATCACTATGAGACTGTACAGTGTTGCCACCCCACTTGTGAACCCGACAGAGCAGCTTGTAAAGCTGTGAAAAAATGGGACAGCAGATATGTGCTGAGAATGAGGTGTCCATCATTGCCTCTCCCAAGTTATAGGAATTGAGGAGTGTAACCTGAAAAAATGTTTTTAAAAATCAAGTATAAATCTGTGTAATTTGGTGCACAATGGGGACAATATGCAAAATATACCAACCTAAAGTTTAATTTAGATTGTGACAGTCAATTTGACATAAGGTCATCAAAACTCAAAAGTGTACAGAAAATCAATGCTTTTCTGTACCACTTTTAACAGTAGCCCCTAATCCGACCTGATAGCAATGCAGCAAACTACCCAGACTAATCAAAATGTGTTTGCACTACATCAAAAATGATAAAAGTGTGCAAGCATAAAAAATCTGCTGATTCAAATATGTGCTGAGCTGCACGTGTACTGTTGTAAGAGGCAAAAGTAGCATTCCCACAGTACCACCCCTCAGTATACAGTAGCTGCGTTTTGGATGGCCTAACAACACAAACACACTAGAGCTGCGTTTTTCATCAGCTAACAGAGCGGGGCTGTTCTACCAGACTCTGCCTCTATTGCCTTATTTGGATGCTCATTATTCAACTAGGTCAACCACTAACGCGATCTGCCTACCGAGATAAAACTGTGGTCGTAGTCATTCTACGGTAGTCTCGTGACTCTGTGGTAGGCGTGTCTGTTGTTGTTTTGGTTTCTATCATTGACTTAGTCCTAAATATGATGTAATAATTATATATAATATTTAGTTCAATGGTTTTTATGGTATTTAACATTGAACTAGATTAAAATATTCAGCTATTTTTATGTGTTAGACCACGTTGGTTTAATATCGTTTTGCATGAATATGTAAATGAACATGACAGCCCCGCCCCGTTCGCTGATGAAAAACGCAGCTAATAATGGAACAGTAAAGGGGATGTCAAACGAACGACAAAGTTGGCCGACTTTTGTGGGCGTGGTTTAATTGCCCGACAAAATTGGCAGACAAAATCGGTGAACTATGACACACGACTGATATTTTTGTCTGCTACTTTGTACGATATCAGCTAGCACAACAGCCGAATGCAGATCGCAAAATAATACTTGCATCACTTTTTTTTCTGCATCTAATGAACGAAAATAAATAACAAACACAATAAATAACTAAAATAAATATTCATCTTCCGTTGTAAACAATCACCATGGCAACATAAACAAAATTTGTTGTTCGATATTCAAAAAGTCGGCCGACAAAATCGTCGAAGATAGAACATGCTCTATCTTGGCCGACAAAATCGGGCGATTTTGTGAGATTGTGCAAAACAGCACAAATACGACAAATGACGCGCGGGCATCATACTTAAATAAGGCATAGCGAAACAGCGTGAAAGTCAACCGTGACAGCCTGACTACTGTAAACACTGCTAATGGAGGAGGAGTCAGTGGACTACTTGCTGCGACCTGTATACGCGGACGTAGGCAACTTGAACCTAACGACAGTACACAGGATATCGTACCGATGAAAGCATGCTGAATAAGCGATAAAATAGCACAATGTAACAAGGTTAGATATGCAATTATGACAAATAAAATAATAATTGACAGTTATAAATGTTCGATAGCAAAAATGACTAAAAATAGCGTATAAACAGGGTGCGTCCGTAAACTGAAATCTACCCCGGGCGATTTTGTCGGCAGATAAAATCGGCCGATTTTGTCGTTTGTCTGACATCCCCTTAAGTTTAACCTTTACAGAAACACAAAATACAAGATACAAAAAGCTAAACCTAAAATTGTAAGAACTGCATTATACGCATGCATATTTAATTAACATAATGGTAGTCCTAATAATCTTCCCTGTTATCCTCCAGACAGACATCAATGTGATAATGCTGTCTATTGGAGGACAGGGGTAGGTAGGTGCTCACTACCAGCTGACCAATTCCATCCTAACATGTTGCTCGACAAGCTAATATTGCAAAAAATTTATTCGCCGGGTTTCGGGTGACGTATAAATACTTATTTAGTTCTGCTAACCATTTTACGTATTGCAAAATTATCAAATAACACAATAATAAC
>Ga0209367_1012527_pt1 | contig 11063 bp, 6 predicted proteins | sample WorMetLIZISLAND2_FD_187412 | JGI IMG/M metagenome (GOLD analysis project Ga0209367, IMG submission 187412) | Marine gutless worms symbiont microbial communities from Max Planck institute for Marine Microbiology, Germany - Olavius geniculatus... ... | reverse complement strand
AAGTAATCGAGCAAATTACTTTTAATAATACCTTCCATAATTTTAACACATGTGCAGGTTAATGAGATTGGTCTGTAGTTTGTTGGATCTGATGAACATCCTTTCTTAAACACGGGAGTAACAATGGTCTGTTTCCATAAAGCAGGGACATGTGCCTCGTCCATCGATTTTGAAAACAGCTTAGCAAGTGGATATGCAAGTACTGATGCAAGACGTTTAAAGAATATTGGAGGAATGTTGTCAGGTCCACAGCTAAGGTTTAATTTTAGCTGCTGAATTTGTTTATAAACAACTTCAGGAGTAAAAACGATATTTCTAATACCAAGACTATACGCTGTACGTTGAACAAAAGAAGGACTCAAACCATCATCAACAGTACCAACAGACTGGAAAAATTATTCAACAAATCAGCTCTTTCTATTTATGTTGTTTGTTTCTGATGTGTGTTCTGTTAGCCAATCAGTTGTGGTTTCGGCGTGGACGTCTTGGAGTAAATGTGAACTAAATTTGTTCACTATTCATTATTATTTGTATTCAGTTAGGCCTATAATTCAAAGCAATTAACAGCCCCACAATAGTTATCCACATCATTAAACACCTAACACTGCGTTGAATAAACGCTGTTTACACTGACCGCATGACATAACGCATGGTCTTTTTCTCATGTTCTCTTTGAGTTGAGTTCAGTGTAATCATTTGTATTGGGCGCTGCAAACACTGGGGCAGCCATAGCGGCGTCGGGAAGTGCTTCTTGGATCAGCAGATGCTGTAGCTGTGTCAACGCTAGCTGGAACAAATATCACTTCAGTTCGCGTTTAAATGTTAGCAGAGTGAGATCAGATGAGATGAGGTAGTTTCGCGCCGTCGGTTCATTGACACCAGTTCACTCCCATCGCCATGTCCACGGTTTGATGCAAAGACAACTGGTAGGCTTAGTACTGTACACAGCAGTAGAACGGCAATACAGTGTGCACCAAGTAACAAGGCGCTGGATCGTTGCTGCACATGTACATCAGTGAGTATTTCAGAGCTTAAAATATCGTGCAGTCGTCTTTCCGCTGGTAAACATCACTTAGCCATGGTTAAAACGGTTTTTACTTTGTTCTGCTAAGTGTCAGGTGTTTTGGACCTTGTTATGTTGAGACACTGAGGCCTGTAATTTATTCTGATGTCGACATTGTTGTTGTTGTTGTTGTTGTTGGTCCCGTCCTTGGTTTCTGACTTGGTCGTTGACTTTAATCTGTGGATGATCTAATTCGGAATAGCTCAGCGATTACCACTTTTAGTCAGTTTCCTAAAATCATTGGGAAGAGCTGCTTTGTCTCTGGGCCTATCGTTTTTATTGCTTGTATGCATGAGACAATAATTCAGTAAAAAATAAAACGATGTTGAGTCGAATTCTGTCAAGAGCAATTATTTCTGCGTCAAAATTGATACTGTAACATTGCGTGACTCGGGATTCGAAATTCCCGTAGACTGAATAAATGACGTTGTCAAATAGTCATCTCTAAATACGCATGTTCCTAAAACCATTGGCGTACACTATGTGTTCGGGAGTTAAGAATAACTATAGAGTAAAAATTATAACTTAGTTTCGCGCTAAGCTGTCGTAGCCACGCACAGTTTGTGTGATTTTTTGCTTTATCATTTCCCACCTAATATATTTTATAGCGTAATATATGTTGAAACACGTTTCATTACGTATGATTCATGCGAAGTCAATTTTATGCTAACTGTTTTTGGAATCTAATAAGGGAGGTCAGCTATTTCATACAAGGAGTAAGCCCCCCTTCTAGTCCTCCTTAAAAATACAGTTGTATACATACGAAGGCAATGATGATGACGATGACGATGATAGTGTGTGACTGTGCCGCAGATAGCGCCGTACGCGTCGGTGATCGTAAACGGAATCTACTGGGCGGTCGGTGCTCCACGGCTGATCACGATCCCTGACGCTAAGACGCTGCTACGACCGAACCACACGCCGTGGTTGGCACACATCGTCGGATGTCCTCAGCTGCCTCATCGCCTGCTCGCCATCTGTGACATCTCCGCCGATCCCGGCGGCTCCATCGAGTTCATGAAAGAGTGCACCACCATCAACCACCCGTTCGAACTCTACGACGCCGAACAGCATATCGACTACGCAAGGTATACAGCCGTCGCCTGAACCTTATTAGGCGGCCGTTAGACTGCAGTACGAGTCTTTCCCGTCCATCTCTCTGTCTCACTGTTTGTCCATTTATCCGTAACCTATACAGGCTTATTTAGGCCTAACTCAACCGTCGACGACAAAAGGACATGGGAAAAACAAAATTAATATGAACGTTTACCCGGTCCGATGTGTCGGTTACTTTTAATTAAAATGCTACAGGAGTATAAGCTAGCTTACTAACGTCAAAATCTCCATAAAATGACGTATAATTCGCGTAAACGTTATCAATGCTGTATGTGCATAATCTCTGTAGGACGGCCACATCTTATAACGGCGTTTGCCACTGGGGCGACATCTTTGCTTTGCATAAAACGTGTCACAACTGTAGCTTTTAAAACCAAGTTTTACGAGTCTGAGTTCAACTACCCTGTTACCGGTAATCGTTTCCTGTCGATTGTTGTCGATAGCTATCTGGGACCTTTTCTTTATTTCCTGCAATTTCCTTCCTGCTCATGAGCGGTTCGGTGATCACGGACAGTAGGATACGCTGTTTCAGCGCAACTGGCCCTAGTCGTCGTGATCACGGCGAGAATCCTCCTTATTTTCTTATTTTGACGTTGTTTTGTTGGTCTATTCACGCGAAATAAAATATGATTGGCTGACTGATTATGTAGTTTTTCTGGAGACGGTGTGCTGATTTGTTCAATTGACAACATGCCGGCGCAATTACCCCGGGAAGCTACTGAGTACTTTGGCGGCTTACTGATGCCACATGTTCACGATATAGTGCGTATTATACTGCGAAATGCAAATATTTTTACTAGTCATGTATAATTCGACTTTTGCCCCACTTTGTGTCATATTTGCTTTTTTGCAGTGTGCATGTTGTTTTTCACTTCAGTGACTTCACAGGAAAGATATTTTACCGTTTTTCATAAATTGCACGCGGGACTATACTGTTTGTGACGTTACGTTGCGTATGGTTGTTTTTGTGCAGTTAAAATCTGACGCCAAAGAGCCATTCGACAAGCTTGATTGTAGCCCTGTTGTGAGAAATGTACGTTTTTGTTCACCGTATTTTATTATAATTTATTGTGTTCGAATATGCTAATATTTAGCAGTGCCTGGTTTTTATTGCACTAGACTTACTTGACTGAAACTCTAATCATGTTTATTTAAACATTTAAAACTAAACTAAAATTCACTTTTTTCTTTATTTTTCCCCAGTTGACTGTAAAGTGACTGCAGTGCCATTGGCATTTTTTCACCCTAAATTTATTGTATTGTATTATTTGAAGCGTGCCTTAAGAGGTAATATGCCAGAATTGAATCAGAATTTATTACGAAGTTGCTCATGTTTTGATGCATTTTTCCAGTTCAATCTTTGTTCAAAGTCCAACTGTTCTGTACCGCTGGTAGCGCTGACATTAAGTTTATCTGATCGTAAACAAATGTTATTTATTTCGTCCTTTAGAACTTAAAAAAAATTTTCATCGTCATCGAAAATAGTAACTATATCATCATAACCGGGATGCGTCTTTCTGTCTGTTTTTCCTTTAGATTATTCGAACAGTTACAAACAAATTTTCATAAATTTTTTTGCATTGTTTGCGGTACGAAAAGTAAGAACTACTTTCTTGGGAGTGAAAATGCGTGCGCTTACCGCCGCCGCAAAAAAGACCAGTAATTCGCGGAGCCAGCTGCCTGAAATTATCTGCCAGAGCCGTTGCAATTTTGAAGGCGCGTTACCCGCACGTATGCTTATGAGAGGGCTCCGCCACGGGACCGCGTGAACTGAACTGTTGCACGATTGACTAGAAAGCAGTCAGAGCCCGCAGACCTCCGCCAAGGCCATGTTGTTCGCCAGGTGGCAGCACCATATTCGGTTTGGCAGCGGTTTCCCTTATGCCCTATTGAAAGCAATGTTAACGAAAATTTCAAAGTGATCCAGAATCCAGGATTCTTCCGGATCACTCCCAAAATTGAAGCACTGGTAGTTTTTGCCATTCCGGACATTCTCAGAAAATTTCAGAAAGATCCGTCCGTAACTTTTTGAGTTATCTTGCTGACACACAGACAGGCAGACATGCAAACAAACAAACAAAGTCTGGCAAGAACATAACCTCCTTGGCGGAGGTAAATATTCACGGCATGATTGTTACTGGACATTCTTGCTGAATCGTTATTACTAGCCTAGATTTGTGTCGCGTGCTGCAAAAAGCACATGTATATATTATACCTGCTATAGAAAACATCTTTTGTTATCCATTGGTTTTGTTGAGGGCTGCGTTAGTACACTTCAAGTACGCATCTGAAGTGAAATGAGATGAACAAATGGAATAAAAAAGCGTAGTGCGCGGCTCCCATTTTATTTTATTTCAGTTTATTTCATTTCTGTCGCTTTTTACGCAACTAAATTACCGCCGCCGAAACCGCCGTCGCGCTGTGGCCGCCGCCTACATTTATTTGTGCAACCGCCAGCCGTATTTATAACGCTGGATTTGATCGCAGCTAGCCAAACGTGAGGCCGGTGACGCGAAATAGATCCGGCACGGCTGAGGGGCCTATAATCTATACTCACGCTACGCTGTTTCGCTCGTAACTCGGCAATTGCCACGCAGTCGGTTGTATTACTGCAGCGGGCTAGGCACCTGGATGAATGCTCGTCAACGATTGTTGAGTTTTTTTATCGCTAGACCTACTTCTCGTCAGCTGAGCGACCAGCTGTTACTCGCGCTGCAAACTAATCCGTTGTTTGCTGCGTTGTAGGCGGTCGTCACGTCGAACGGCGAACTGACGCCGAATTTCAAATACATCGCTGATCTGCGCCGGGAGAAAAGGTAAATCGCAACACCTGCGTATTATTTATTAAAATATTGTTTCGTATTATCTTGCTTACTGACACTTGAGGCTGCAGTAGTTATTCAGGCATGCCCACTGCGGTAGAGAACGCTATAGGATATTAAATTGAGCTAGCTGAAAACGTCGCTACCAATGTTCAGCAGAAAAAAAACCAAACATATATAAAGCACAAAAACTTTGCATGCGTCTGATAATCCCACAAATTCCTCAGATGGTAAAAAATGACGGAAAAAGAAAACTATACTATTCGGTAAAAAGGCACTTTTTGTTACTTTCGCAATTCAATCGAATTACCAGAAAATTCCACGACATTGATAGCAACTGTAACTGAAAAGATACTAATTCAAAATATTTAGTAAAATTTGGCTGTTGTTTAATTTCCTTTGCTAGTCGTGACGTAACGGTGACGTCGTAAAATGTGTTGTGATGTCAAGTTAGCTTGTCTCAAGCGGTGATGTCAGCTGCTGCAGCTCCGCTGTTTTGTTAGTAAACTTCATCTGGTTCACTGATGATAAACTGCTAACGTTTTACGATTGCAGACACAAGAAACTTTCAAAATGATCGTGTTTACGCGTCTCCGGAAATGCTTCGACTTTTTGCGTCTTCTAGCAAATGTACTGGTACACAGAGATTGCGAGATGGTTGAGTTTCTGGCTCGCAAGACATTTGACTTCGTACCTCTCCGTGTTGCTTATGGCTGACACAGTGAACAGTTATTCATCAATGAACAAGATGAAGTTCATCTTCGATGTAGGGTTGTGTTGCAGCAACTGTCGACGCTGGCTGAGACGAGCAAGCTTGTTGTCACAACACATTTCATGACGTCATCGTTGCTTTACGACTATAGCAAATACTGTTTAATAGACAACCAGATTTTGTTACAATCTTTGAAATAATTGTTCTTCAGCTACAGGTGGTAAAATTTTCGTGAAAATTTATGGTGATTCGACTGAGGTATGAAAGAAAGAGAAGGGTGCTTTATATTGAACATTGAGTACATGCGAGAACCGAAACGAAGGAATTCTGCGACCTGTTTTGCAGTTTACAGTGTCAGCTAAAAGTCGGGGAATGTATGGCAAAAATATTGCCACTGCATAGTATTACTATGCTGAAAGCAAATAAGTATCATCTGAATGCGGACTGGGTGTGTGGATAGAGCACATCATAAGGCGGCGATGGCGCTCAAGCAGAAAGACAAAAAAGTATTACTGTTGGGAGCAGGGTACGTGTCGGCACCAGTCGTCGACTTACTGACACGAGACCCGCACATCAGCGTCACTGTCGGTATATACGGTTTCACTGTTTTACCTGTTGCACAGGTGTTGTAATTGTACAATATTTGTCGCGCTTTCTCTGCTTTATTGTTTTCCATTTGTAACGTTATAATTTGATTATTCAGAGCGGTAAGACAAACAGTAAGAGAATTATTAAGAGGACCGTCAGACAGACAGACAGCCACAGATTGAAACATTGCCTTTTCCATTAGGCGTAGGCTAATATGGCCAATGTCTTCTATGTCAAACCTTCGAACTGTCTCAGACCAATCATGACGTTGACGATAACGCTTGTCTTTCTCCATTGGCTGCGCGTGCCGGAGCGAGACTTAAGTCCAGTACAAGGTCGCATTTCTGGTGTACAAAGTTTTGCACGAACTCGCGCCGCAATACCTCGGTCCGCTCAACTACGTCGCCGACTTACCTGGTCGCCGACCTTTCCGTTCTGCTGGCATCAACCGTCTGGCAGTGCCTCCGGTCAAGTTGACAACCGTCACCAGACAACGTGACATCTGCCGAGTCGTTGTTCATCTTTTGCCAGCGTCTCAGGACTTATTTCTTTAGAAAATCATTTTCTGGACTGTACTCTAACTAATCTCTTTAGTGGACCTAGTCGTAGTTCGTATTATTTAGGCCACTTTAAAAATTTCGGATTGATTGGAATTGATTTGTTGATTGATTTTTTATAGTGTATTACGTCTTATACATACAAAGCGTGCGTTGGCTGACTGCGTGCGGTAGCTTCGCACATCAAGACGGAGGTGGATAACTTGGCGAATCAGTTTCCACACACGGAGCCCGTTTTGTTGGAAGTAGACCGACGCCGCGACGAGCTCGAGAAGCTCATCCAGTCCCACGATATCGTCATCAGGTCTCACAGCTCTCTCATCTGTTTATCTATTTGTTGTTCGGTTAACATGAACATCGCACAAGCGTACGCCTACACGGAAAAATAAAATAGTACAGAAGAAAACTAGAAAGCAGTCAGAGCCCGCACACCTCCGCCAAGGCAATGTTGTTCGCTAGGTAGCAGCACCATCTACGGTTTTGCAGCGGTTTCTCTTATGCCCCATTGAAAGCAATGGTAACGAAAATTTCAAAGTGATCCAGAATCCAGGATTCTTTTCGGATCACCCCCAAAATTGAATCACTAGTAGGGTCTAGTTTGTGCCATTCCCGACATACCCTCAAAATTTCAGAAAGATCCGTCCGTAACCTTTTGAGTTATCTTGCTGACACACAGACAGACAGACAGACAGACAGACAGACAGACAAACAAACAAAGTCTGGCAAAAACATAACCTCCTTGGCGGAGGTAAAAATAAGATCAGCACCTGTGTGTTTAGCATAATTTTTTGTCTCTGTTCTGCGGTGCGCATTTCAACAATTAAGTTTCCGATTTTGATCATGCCAGTCAATACTGCCGTTTGTTGAGTGTGATAGTAAAACAATAGGCCTAGTTGTTCTTTTGCGTGGATTGTCGGTGACGTTACTGTTGTCACGATGTTTCGTGTAGTTTGTTGCCGTACGCGCTGCACCCGGACGTTGCTAAGCTGTGCATCAAATGTCGCGTCAACATGGTCACTGCCAGCTACCTGTCGCCGGCAATGGCACAGCTCGACGCCGCGTAAGCATCTCTCTTTTTCGCTGCGTTTACACTTTTTCGGGTACGGCAACACTTCATATCGAGCGACATTTAATGGGGCGTACGAATGAAATGACACCAGAACAGTGACAAAACATGTTGTCGGTGATAAACTATTATTCGCAGCAAACTCAAACACAAAATTACTTAATATAGTGTAGGGTTACCGTTTACGTGCTGTTTATATAGTGCATAGTTGCCTACATGTTAGTTAAAAAACACATAACACGAATACAGCCTGTTATTTTTAATAAACTTAAACGGTTTAGGCAATGTTCGTGTAGTTCAGAGTTCTCAAGAGTTACAGCACCATATTTTTTTCATGTGAAACTTTTGACAACGCCACAACGTAGTATACTGCAACCATTTTTGTGCTTTTGCGATTAAGTGTATACTATTCGAAATAATGCTAAATAACAGTTTGTTTACCCTCACGTCCCTCAGTACTATTACGAATACGCTATCTATGATACGACATCCATGATTGTTTAGATAAGGTTAAATTGTTGGTTGAACAGGGGCTTTATATAGTGCTAAATGATAATTAGTCTAGGTTCTGCTGCTAGTCGACCAAGTATAAGGTTAATTACGTTTAATTACGGTGCTGGACGCATGTACGACTGTTCGCCCGATGAAGTGTCGCGCGATGAAATTGTACGCGATTAACTGTCGCTGCGGTTAACTGTCGTCGCGATGAACTGTCGTCCGATGAACTGTCGCCAATTAACTGTCGCGTTTAAATGTCGCGCGATAAAATGTCATGGAACCCTTTTTCGGTAGTCACGCTTTGACACTTTCAAACGTTTTTGATAGTTTTACTGTCATAATCAAGTACTGCTACACTACTTTTTGTTTTTCGTTGACATCCGGAAAGAAGGACAATTTCTAGGAATTGATGCTGCACGCTTTTTCCTGGCATTAACGAAAAACTAGTCAGAATTATGTTGTAACTAATGAGCGTTATATTATACTCGTAAATGCAAAAAGAAACAGCTAGTTTGTTCTGTAAACAAAAATTACGTGATAATTGTGCATTAAAATTTTTATATGATTATACGTTCTAATCATTTTAGACGTCTTTACGTCGATACCAATAGATAATCTTATAGGACAGACAGTGTCTGCAAAAAAAATAACTGTGACGCAAATAATGACATTGGTATGTCGTGTTATTCATTATCTGTACGAAAGTGTTTTCTTTGATTAATACCCCGTTTACACGATCAAGCAAACATCGAGCAAACGTCGAGCAGACGTCGAGCAATAGCACGTGTATTGTGAATACATTTGCTCGACGTTTGCTTGATGTTTGCTCTATCGTGTAAACGGGGTATAATGTGCGCTGTGAGCGTTGTCTGTGTTGCCAGTGCGAAGGAGGCAGGAATTACGATAGTTAACGAGGTTGGCGTGGATCCCGGCATAGATCACATGCTCGCCATGCAGTGCTTCGGTGACGTCAAAGTACGCAGTGGAAAGGTGACCGCGATACTCTGTAGAATACATCAGTGCCGAATTCAAATGGGAGGCGGCCCTACTTTTTCATACTGACTAACTGCATCTTAAGACAAATGAATATTTTGCATAAAAATGCATTTTTTTCATAAAATTTATAAAAAACAATTCTGGGGAAAAGGAATATCCCTCTCCATAAACCCCATTGATTACATTAAGCCCTATTTCAGTATTCCAGTAACGGATCATGATGATAGGACCGGTTTCTCGTTTTAATTAATTTGTTAGTTATAACGTATCATACGCTGTACAAATAACCTGATAATGCCATCTTTCTATAATAATTATTCTAATTTTTCGCACAAACGAGCTCACGGTGTATTTTCTAACAGTTAATCGAGTCGAGCTTGAACACTTAAGCCAACACTAGTTAAGTGTTGGCAGTAGATAAGGTTAACGTTGGCAAATTGTAACAATGGTCCTTACGTCCTGATCTGAATTCGGCGTGCAGGTGACGTCATTCGTTTCGTGGTGCGGTGGAATTCCCGCGCCGGAGAACTCAGACAACCCGCTTCGCTACAAGTTCAACTGGAGTCCCAGGGGCGTCCTCTTGAACCTGCTCAGCTCCGCTAAATACCTTGAACATGGCAAGGTTCTGTCGGATGTTTTTGTAGCTTACTTTAACAGCTGCAGCAACATTGCAGCAACAAAGAAAAGCATTATCACTATCATCGTCATTGTCCTGATCATTACCGTTTATTTTTACATTGTTGCAATGCTATTGTAACCTCTAACGACAGAAAGAAGTTATGTGCCTACTTGTGTGCGTTTGTCTGTTTATCTTTTTTTTCTATTTGTTTGACTGTTTTCTATCTGCAAGATTACTAAAAAAAGTTTGAATGGACTTTAGTAAAATATTGTTAAAGGGGTGGGATACGTGGGGTACAGGGCAAGGACCGTCGGGTTAGATTTTGGTGACGAAACGGATTTACTTCTAACAAGCTTTTAGCTCAGATGACTGTCGCGCTCTACGCATGTCGTGATGGTTATTGCGACTTACCGTGTAGCCAAAATATCGCACAATTGGCATACCATAGTGCGTTCAAGGTCATCTAAGGTCATTGGTTTCAATGTCATCTGAAAGCCAGTATTCGACTTCCTATTAGTGATAAATAGCAACCTAGGCCCTATCTTGCACCGTTTAGCCACAATACACCCGTTACAAAGGACGACAGACGACGACGGACGACAACCATGTAAGACGCCTACAGCATTGCTGTCACCTGGCGCGCTTTGACTCCAGCCGGTGTTTCCAGCATAAAGGAACCACAACGAAACGCTCATCTGCAGCAGAGTGCCACATCACCAGTGCCAGTGCCGCTGAGACTGCAGCTGTCAGAAAAAAGGAACAAGTACAACTCACTCAGCGGCACCCACGACTTTTTTCGAGTGGCACTGAATACACTTGGACCCATGAGTGTCAGCACCCAAGAGTTCTTGGCACAAATCGGAAGGCGTTTGACCGAGGTGACGACGGACTCCCGTGAAACGACGTTCTTTTTCCAGCGCTTGTCGCAACGCGGCATGCCAAGCTGATACGTTCGCAATTTCCGAGCCCTCGTCGTAACCATTCGGGACATAATTTTTGTAGTTTAATATTTCAGCCCTCGGGAAT
>Ga0209367_1012524_pt1 | contig 11067 bp, 7 predicted proteins | sample WorMetLIZISLAND2_FD_187412 | JGI IMG/M metagenome (GOLD analysis project Ga0209367, IMG submission 187412) | Marine gutless worms symbiont microbial communities from Max Planck institute for Marine Microbiology, Germany - Olavius geniculatus... ... | reverse complement strand
GGCGCGTGCTTATGAATGATGTGTGAATTAGGAACGCGAGTAATGGAGGGCAGCGGCAAGGCGGTCATTACGGCGGTCGGTGTAAACTCGCAAGCAGGCATCATCTTTGCTCTGCTTGAAGGCTCCGATACAAAGAAGAAAGGTATATCGTAGTGAGCTTAAAGTTTTTTTTTGTTGCTTTTTCCTTTATCAAGAAAGTTATAATTTTGTGATACCCAACGTTTATGCTTGTTTGTTAGCACTGTTTGGTGGTTAATTTTACGTAGGCAGTTTTCTTTACTTTTAATTATTTTATCTATTTTATGGAATTTATGCTAATCAATTTTGGGCAGGCAGGCTGGAACGGATAATAAAGATGTTTCATTTATTCATTCATTTATTACAAGAACGTTGCGGGCGGATATATGGCTGAACTTTTCAGAGAATGTTGTAGAAGTGGTTAGATTTTCGTAGTTATCCGGATCAGTATGAAGAAGAATGATGAAATTAAAAGATGATTTTTGAGGCGCGTACAGAGCGATGTAACTAAACTTGACTGACGTCGTCTAGTCTTCGACGAACTGATCAATGGGAAAACTGTAATTACATTATACACTAGGCACCGTCTAACGGCGTCGGTGTCTAATAGGGTGTTTACACGATCCAACAAACGTCCAGCAAACTTCCAACAAATGTATTCAAAATACACGTGCTAATGCTGGACGTTTGCTGGTAGTTTGCTGGAAGTTTGCCGGACGTCTGCTGGGTCGTGTGAGCACCCTATAAGTGATTATACGCTCAAGTACACGTCAACCAAAAATGACCAGTTACGCCGCTCCGTGGGCGACTTAAATTTTTACGCGCGAAAGCAGAATGCTTCGCGCGTCTTAGCCATCGTCTGGGCGTCTGTCCATCTGTCTGTCTGTCCGTCTGTCTGTCCGTCTGTCACACTCGTGATCTGTATCAAAACGGTGCAAGCTAGGATTACGAAATCTTTACTGTAGCCTGCCCCAAGGTCTCTAGTTTATCGTGACAAAACTTCGCGCAACTTGGTGCAGGGGTTCCCCTCGAACGAGGGCGTCAAAGAGGGGTACCCCCCCCCTAAAACGACGTCATTTTGCCGTTATTGGCTCGAATAATGCGAAAACGGTTGCAGATAGGTACATACATGCTGTTTATCATAACAAGCACTGGTGACAGGCTGTTTGAATTTATCAACACCGATCACCTTGAACGACCTTGAACCCCTCAAAAAGAGGTTTTTAGTGAATTTTTCGCAATTTTTGGATGCAGCGCACATTTCAACACTGAATTGCGATGAAATGGCTGGAGATAGACCAAGACAACCTGCGTATAAAATTTTTAGCATTCAACGTAAATTTTAGCAGTTCAAGTCCCGACTCCCTAGGTTTAAGGAGGCCGGCGCAGGCGGGCGTCAAAAACAGCTCCCCCCCCTAAAAAGTGGTTTTTTTACCGCAATTATCTCGTGTAGCGTGAACACAGTTGCAGATAGGCACAGACATGCTGCTTATCATAACAAGCACTGGTGACAGGCTTTTTAAATTTATCAACATCGATGATCTTGAATGACCTTGAACCTTCCCAAAAGCGGTTTTTAGTGAACTTTTCGCAATATTTGGATGCTGCGCACATTTCAGTACTGAATTGCGACGAAATGACTGGAGTTAGACCAAGACAGCCTGCGTATGAAATTTTCAGCATTAAACGTAGATTTCAGCAGTCTAAGTCCCGATCTCCTAGATTCATGGAGCCCGGCGCAGGCGGGCGTCAAAGATGGCTACCCCTCCTAAAAAGTGGTTATTTCACACAACTATCTGGTGTAGCGTGAAAACGATTGCAAATAGGTACAGACATGCTGTTTATTATTAATTTTTGCGATCTTCTGCTGCAACACAAAATCCAAGAATGAACTGCAACGAAAAGGCTGGAGACAAACTGACAGTTTGCAAAGAGGAACTGCTATAGGCTTTCGCGCGTCTCGTGAGCATTAGCTCAAATTTCTTGTTAATTTTCGTTGTACTGTATGTGCTTGTATACCTAAGAGGTCGCGAAAGCAGATTCGTCCACGAAGGAACTTCGGTTGTCGATAGACCCACAACGCAAGGTAAGAATAAATAAACACAGAAATTATAAATTTAGCAACACGGCTGTCCATACACTTTTATACAGTTACACACGTGTAGCACATGTGTTAGCTGGATGACGGGCTGATTAAACAAGTGGTGTTCGGCGTAATGGATGGCAAGAACAAGAGAGGCAGGCCGAAAAGAAGACGGACAGACGACTTAGTGGATTGGTGCAACGAGCATTATGGCACCCTCTACAGATTGGCGATGGACAGGACGAAAAGGACTCATTTCGTGAAATATGTCATGGACGCCAATGGGCACTGAGTCCATGGAGCAAAAGAGAGAGAGAGAAAACGAGAGAGCTTTTCTATATTTTAAAAGTTAGAGTTTTAATCAGAAAGATGCTGCTAAGTACTAAGATTAATAATAATTCTTGGACTACTCTACACCATAGTCCATAAAAACGTGCTATTTTAATCTTTTGAATAGCTCATTTCAGCATGGGCCAATGTTAATAATTTTTGCCGTCGAACATCAGGAAGAAACTCGACTCAAGCGACTGTACTTTGGCCGCCTTACTTTAATTCTGTCGCTACACTACGTTGTGAAATGCAGGTTGTTGAGCCTGTTGTTTGCGAGTGGTTTCAACGTTTGCCGCTTGCATTTGTGCTGGAGGAGGACATTTTGAGCACATGCTGTAATGAAGATGATGTGATGTGACACGTGTGACTTTCTGAAATACAATAGTTGCCAATCGTGTTTGCCGCTTTTCAGTTAATCATTTCTGAGCCGATCCATGCGTTATCGAGTATGAATTCATTGTTGTAAATGGCCAAACTACGACTTCTGAATTTCACAAGGTAGTGTAACGACAGTATTAAAATGAGGTGGCCAAAACTACAGTCGCTCGCGTCAAGTTTGTTTTTAATGTCGCTTGCCAAAAATTATTAAAATCGGCCAATGTTTCACGAAGCTATTCAAAAGAATAAAAGTGGCACGTTTTTATAGACCACGGTATAATTCCGGTGTGCAGTGACGACTAAGTTGCTGCGCCAGTTTCTAAAATTAATTAGGCAAGAAATACATTTTTCTATTTTTTATCTGTAGCCTACTTTTTAGTTTTCCACCTGGCCTCTCATTTCTTCAGTAACCTAGCAAGGTTAGCATCCCCCATGTCAATTTTTTCTGCGACGTTGTGTAAAACTTTTCTACACATTTAGTTTTTTTTAAACGCGCATTTTGTAATACTTTACTTATTTATAAATAGGTTAGCAGCAAAATGCTCATTACTGTGTAAACATTTGGAACTAAAAACACTTTGAAATTTATTCAAAAACGAATCTGCGTTTAATTTTACCTTTAAGCTTTAGCTGCCTGGCAGTGTACAGAATAAAACAGCAAAACTCAAACACTCTGAGAGATAACGTTTTAAATACTGAAATTCGGTGGTGAGTTTTTGAAAAGCCAGGTTCTTAGACACTGCCACGAGACACTGACAGATGGTCGAAGTGTCGGAAAAATTCTGGGGCAAAAGACATTTTTTGAGGACCCATAATTTCTTCTGTCGGAAATTTGTAGCGTTTGTGGAAAAAATTGCAACTTCCTGCGCCGTCGCCTACATTTTAATATCACGACGCCCTGGGCAGAATGAAAATCTTGAAAGTGCGGTTGCCGACTGCAGTGTGCCCGTCTACAGAGCTATTTTTGCCAAATATGTGGCCACGGTGCCCCCTGGCGTCGCATGTTAAAATGTGGCTTCAATACTCCGACCGACGTTGCTTATTTTCGATTGAAGAAAAATTATTGGATGCTCAAAATTTTGATTTTGCTCTGAAGAATTCTCCAGAATGGGTGTTCTCTATTCAGCCCAAATTTGTCATTTTAGATGACAATTTGCGAACAAAAAAATTTTTTCGACAATTTTCTGGCGGACAAAAATTGGAGGGCGGGGGGCAATTACCCCTGCTGCCCCTCCCTCGACACGAATTTTGGATATTTACACGGCAGGAGGACGCGTCGGAAATGACGCCACAGGAGAAAGCACCAGAAGCTGTGTCAAAAGATGACGACGACTCGGACAGCAAACACCAGTCCATTCTACAGACGAAACTTAGAAAAGTCGTTCTTCTCATCGGCAAAGCCGGTTAAAGCTCGTTATTGTTAATTTTTCAACTATTAATAAAATGCTAATAGTTCAATTTCCAATCACAGCCACTGACTAAGAACGCATTTTTATTAAGTGGATACAATGACAAACAATTGATATGCAATAGTTATTTTCTCTGGAGAACGCCATTGGATAAAACAATTAAACACTTAGGCACTGCTAAATGATAAAACCTTCCCTGGAAAAAACTTGCGTCCCTAAAATTTTTATTGGACCTTCTAAACTGAAATATCAGCACAGTTTTCAGTATATTTTCGAAATTTTGCTGAAAAATACTGCTTACATCTAGCTTTAAATGTTGCATTATCTTTGCTCAAGTTACATATTTTGCAGTGTGAGTTTTAATTCAAAACAAAGATTATTTTTTTTGGTAATTTTTCAAAGATTAATTATTTAACAGTCCCAGATAGCGTAGTACTTTTGCTTTTACGAAAACTGGCAAATGTGCTTTGATTGCTCCGATTTCAACACTCATTCTTTCACTGTCGCACTTAGTGATAAACTGCAAAAGAGACGGAAGCATTCTCTGCCACCTCACCTTATATCCGTTGCCACACTACCTTGTGAAATGTTTTATCTGGGACACAGTGTAGTTTAATGAATGTCGTCATTATATAATTGTTTAATGAAAAGTTAACAAACGCAACTTCTAACAACGCATTAAACATGAGATACGTGTAAAAATATGCAACAAACATTTGCGGAAACAACCTCCGTCTTATGGTTTTTTTTTCTGAAAGCTAAAATCAACTCTAACAAAACGTAGCTACTTTAAAAAAGTACGGCCGGTGGATCGTTTTTGTATCAGGGTTCGCACTAGCGATACTGACGAAGAGACAGAAGCAAACACTGCCACCTCAGCTCATATGCGTTCCTACACTACCTTGTGAAACGTTTTATCTGGGACACGGTGTATAGTATAATAAGCGTCAAAGGGAAAAGGAAAGATGAGAAGAAGGAAGGCGAACCCCCTCCTAAATTTTCGTTATTGGCTACGCCACTGAATGTCGTTCGGTGTAAGTAAGTGAGTAAAATGCGAATTTATCGCTAAATTAGCCTCTTGTGCGATGGATCTTGTATCAGGGTTTGCGCTGGCGATACTGACGATTCTGGCGCTGGTGATTCGCTTCTCGGTGGAGAAGTTTGGGGTACAGGGCCGATCTTGGAGCAACACGTACATTCAGAACTACGTCGACGCAATTGTTATCGGCATCACGGTGCTCGTCGTCGCCATTCCAGAGGGACTGCCCCTAGCTGTCACCATCGCCCTCGCCTACTCCGTCAGGGTGAGGAGGCTGAGTCATATCTCTGCATCCCTCTAACGTTGCCTCAACCGCCGCTTCACTTGTTGAATCGTCGCTTTCCTTTAATCTGAACTGCACCGAGCCCTGGGGCGTTAGGCCTATGTCAGTGCTGTATCGTGCTTGCGTGCTACTGGTGTGTTTCTCATAGTAGTTTTGGTCGACTGATTCTCAGAAAAAGTCGTTGAAACTGTTGCTACTGGATGTCCGATTTCACGGCTAAAATGCACCAAATTTGATCTCGACTGGGGCTCTGCCTTTCTGCGTGAGCTCACAGCGCTCCCCCATGCAAACCCGCTAGCTAAATTCCAGGGGTTTTCCTTTTACAAGAAGTGATGGGGAAAAGTGAAAGAAAAGGGAAGAAAAGTGGAAGAAGAGGAAAAGGGGAAAAGAAGGAGAGTGAAGAGGAGAGAGATAAAAGGGGAAAAGATAAAAGTAGAAGAAGAGGAGAAGGGGAGGGGATTAGGAAGGAAAAGAGTAGGGCCTTATATGACGTGTGCATGAGGTAAAGGTTAAAAGGTTAAAGTTTGCGTATGACTGTTAATGGGAAGCTCGTCGCAGAGCTACGGAGCGTCACCTGCCATATGGGATTACTCATTGTTACCTGCCATCCGACACAGCTATCTGAACGTGGCCCTTCTTTACTCCAGCGAGACAGGTGGGGGTACTCGATTTATCTACCCCGAAGGGATGGAAGGCTGAGTTGACCTCGATGGCTGGTTATGTCCCGAGATGGTTCACCAGTCCAAGTAGTAACCGCTTGATGGCGACTTGACCGGGAATCGAACCCACGACCTGTTGATTGTAAGTCTGACACTCTGCCGTTACTCCATCAAACCACCATAGAAACAGTGCGAGTGCCTGTCTGGGTGCAGAATGTATAACCTCCACGACAACGCTCCCCTATGTTGTCAGAAATTTCCAGCGTCTGCGGGAAAAATGCAAATTTATGTCGTAAGGGGGAGAGGGTTATCACACAGGAGTTTGTGATCGGAAAATATTTTCTCGAGCAGTTGTCGTAGGGAAAGTATTTATGTAGGGGGTTTTGGTGGGATTAGGTAGTGAAGGTTTTTGTCTGTAATTTTGTGCGCGTGGTCGACGTGTAGAGGATGATGGCGGACAATAACCTGGTGCGGCATTTGTACGCTTGTGAGACTATGGGTAACGCGACGACGATTTGCTCAGACAAGACTGGCACACTCACCACCAACCGGATGACAGTCGTTCGCAGCTTCATCTGCGGTAAAACCAAACTGAATCTCCAACAGTGGCGCGGACAAAACATAAGCAAGCGTTTAAACTGCACCAAAATTGTTAACTTGGCCAGTTTATTCTCGGGAAAATAATTAAAATTGCTGCTATCAGATCGCTGATTTTAAAGCTATAATGCACCATATTCGATTTTTCGGATTGGGTTCCGTCCCAGACTTCGCTTGGGGAGCTCACAGCGCTCCCCAGGCCCCCAAGCTGAATTTTAGGGGTCCTACTTTTAAGAGAAGGGAGAGGATGAAAGCGGAGGAAAAGGGAAGAGAGGGGAAGGATGAAAATGGGAAGAAAAGGGAAGGGGAAAACAGATGAAGCCCTCCCCCAAATTGACATTTCTGGCGACGCCACTGATCTCCACTTGCTTCAATTTGTTGCCATTCGACGACAAGTCGTAAAGCGAACTGTATTGTACTAAACGTACATCTTGACATGTTGCAGATTTGTCGTAAGCGTTTCATCTAGCCAACTGTGCTTAGTACGGTCAGGCTATTGCTACTACGTCATGTCGTTCGTCCACCTGTCTGAGTGTCTGTCGCTCTGTCGTCTGTCTGTATTGTAGCTAAACGGTACGTCGTAGTCGGACGGCGATGGTACCGTTAGATAAGGCGTTGGTAACTAAGTTCCTACATGTATATGCTGTCAACGTAGGCCTAGTGCCATAGGCCTACATGTATATGGCTGCAGTGGTTCGGCCTACGCAAAGTGTCCGCCTGCATCCGTATTCGTGGAAACAGTTTCTTACTATCACGTAGGCTTGCAGAATCAACCAAAAAGTACGTCTTAAATATTTGTCATAACTTAGTCAAAATTTGCCGCTTCTGAAAATTATTGCACTGGCACACTTGGCATAAATTCGAAGCAAAAACTGCGATCGAAACTTTTCCAGCTGAGCATTTAAATGCTATCCGAGACGTTTTCTGTGTAGCGTAAAAGTCGTAAATAAATTACACAAACGTTTGTTGTCCTAGTAGTAATAATGTTGTATTTTTAACAATTATAGTAAACGTTGTTTACCTGCAGGTAAGACTCATCGTAAAACGCCCCCTGTTTCGCTGCCGGATGACGTCGTCAACCTGCTTGTACGCGCGATATCTCTCAACAGCGGCTACACCTCCAAGATTCTGGTCAGTCAGTCACTGTCCGGGCCATACACCGGGTTCAGTATTAATGTCTCGTTACTTTGGTGAATCTGAACCGGCGCTAGTATATCTTTGCTCACCGTTTGGATTTGGAAGTGAACTGCAAATGATACTGGAGTTATGGCTTGGTCCCATCTTTAGCTACTGATCCCTCTACGCGCTGCTTTAAACTTTTTATGAACTGACAGTTTACGGAATAGGAAAAATTGTTTTGCCCGATGTGATAATATTTTTAGACAAGCAAATATATCGACAGACACTGTGCTGAAATGTATGCGGCCTGCCGTTTTTGCCGAAGGTCATTGGACCCGCAGTACACTCGTGTGCAGTGCAGTTGGCGTGAGCTGGTTTTTGGCCTACCGGCTATTATGTATGCGCAATGTACGTTTCATATTCTGAAATTTTTGATGTGCAGTAACCTTGACCTTTGACTTTTAAGCCGAAAATTGGCACAGCAGTTGCTCCTGCGATGGAGAACGTAGACGCCAATTTTGGTATAAGCGTTTTGGTTTTTGAGCTAAAGCTGCATGGTACGGGACAGATAAACAGACAGACGGACGGACGGACGGGTGCCCGTAATGCGGCCTGTTAGGACGGCCGCATAATCTACAGTACCTGCCTAACATCGTGCCATTTTTTGCATTAACTGAGCACGTCGATGCGGCCAGGCATAGTTACTCGACGTAGACTATGTAAACGCCCATAAACGTTCTTATGTTTTTTTTCTACAAACAAAGTGCGTTCTGATGTTTTCTCTTCCAAATTTTTTCTAACCGTGTGCGCGCTGTTGGGTTTTTTTCGACGAGCTGCGACTGAACTGTAAAGACTTTTCTTATTTCTTGTTTACTTACTTAATTGTTTTGCATATACTTAGTTACTCGTTTGTCTAGCCGGCAGAGAACAAGTCGGACCTACCGCAGCAGGTCGGCAACAAGACGGAGTGTGCGTTGTTGGGGTTTGTCAATGATCTCGGGCAGAATTACGAGGACCTCCGCATCGAGGTGCCGGAGGAGCACCTGTACAAGGTCTACACGTTCAACTCGGTCCGCAAGTCGATGACCACCGTTGTCGAGCTCGGTTTCCGCGGCAATCAAGGTCGCGTCAAGGTCAAGGCCGGTTTCCGCGTCTTCAGCAAGGGAGCTTCGGAAATCGTACTCAAAAGGTCACCGCATGCGTGCCAACGATAGACGTCTTGTCGTCGTTGCACGGTGTCACGGGGAATGGGAAGGGGCGCAATTCTCCCCCCCCCTAAAAATGAGGGGCTGTCTGAAAATCGTCGGAAATGAAATCTTCTTCTTCGAAACTTTTCGTCCAAAATGCAAAAGTAGAATCTGAAAATGAAAGCCCCTCCATTTTGGGAAAATTTGGAGAAAAATTGAAATTATGAGCACCCATAGATGTAATCTCCTTCGTCGGAAATTTTCAACTGGCTGTCGGAATTCCGTCTGAAAATTGCAACTTTAAAATCCGTTTTCTCTTTAGTTCACAACGCCGCTGATTACCAGCGTTCGTTGATTCATGTCATAGGTTATGATACAAATTTTTGCAGAAAAAAACATACGTATTTGGCGTATTTCTATTTTGCGTATTTTAACGTATTTGCGTGTTTTGACCTAGCTTCGGCCTATTCTATTTTTTTGACTAGCGTATCCTCGAACACTGTTCGCTGCTGACAGAACTTACTGTGCATTTGCGAACTAGATTTTTCATTCTTTGATTATTATAGGTCTATATTTACAACAACGGGTGACGATTGAAATGTTAGTAGTTAAATTTTTCAAAAATATTACAATTATATAGTCGAGTTTTGATTAAAAAGGGTGCGAGTTGGTGGCTTGTGGCCTACGGTGTACACCGGGTTCGGTTAGTGGTTAGTACTGGGATTGGCGATAGTCTGCAGGCAGGTAAACCATCTCGTTACGTTACCAGCCGCCTAGTTCAACTCAGCCTGCCATCTCTCCGGGGTAGGTGAATCGAGTACCGGCCTATCTGTCTGGGGTTAAGGCGGGGCGTGTTCACCTGTGTTGGGTGACTGGTAGCACTGTGTGATCCCATACGGCAGGTGACGCTCCGTAGCTCTGAAATGGGCTTCGATTTAGAGATACAGCACCATTTTTTAACATTTTCAATTGTGATTATTGTTAAGAACACGCGTGTTTTCGCTTGGAATCACCTTAGACTAGTTGCTCGGCACAGCCGACAAGTAACAACTATCACAAATGCATCGAGATTCAACCAGTAAACGTTTTTATGTAGACAGACTAAAATATTTCATAAGAGCTTACACTAGGCATGGATGTTGAAAACATTAATTTGCAAATAAAAGCATGTTTTTTTTATTTTTATCAAATTATGTAACAAAACATACATAAAAACATTGAACTACATATAGCACAATAACATGTTAAAACAAAAAAAAACTACCATTTGTGAAGACTAAAGACCTGGATGTACTGAACGTTATTATGTAACCATGATTGCGCTAGAGATGGAAAACAGGACTAAACGCAATTTGCCCGTCAGAAATGCATCATATTTGTAATTTTGTACGTTTATGTTTTAATAAGAACAAGAACACGACATCAAAAATAGGACAAAAACACGTTTTTAAACTTTTATGAAAACATTCAAAAATGTCTTTCATATATATGATTATAGATGCTCGTGGATCGTTGGCGACGACTGTGAGATAAAGAAATTTACTCAGGCCGATCAGGACAAAATGATTACAGACCTCATCGAACCGATGGCTAACGACGCTCTACGCACAATCTGCATTGCTTACAAGGACTACGTGCCAAGTAATATACACTGTGTCTCAAAAAAAACCGGACCCCTGCTACCTTTTGCAATAACTCCAACAGTCCTGCTTCAATAGCAATAGATTTTGACAAAAATAATCGTTAGAGAATCAGCACTTAATAGCATGTGTTACTTTACGAGAAATTTTAAGAACAGAGTACCAACAGTAGAGGCAACTGCACTGCAGTACTCCAACGAACCAACAACGTCAGTTACGAAATCATTAAATGTTATAACGCCAACGTTTGAAGTTGAACGAACTGTTGATTAGCAACGTCATAGTCAGAAGTTACAGCAGATGTTCAAAGTGCTGTCCCTTTACT
>Ga0209367_1012522_pt1 | contig 11068 bp, 7 predicted proteins | sample WorMetLIZISLAND2_FD_187412 | JGI IMG/M metagenome (GOLD analysis project Ga0209367, IMG submission 187412) | Marine gutless worms symbiont microbial communities from Max Planck institute for Marine Microbiology, Germany - Olavius geniculatus... ... | reverse complement strand
CCTTTGTATTTCGTAGTTAATTTTTAGGCTCCCTCGGGAACGGAGTACCGAGGGTAAAAAAAAAAAATAATAATAATAATAATAATAATAATAATAAGTGAACATTACCATTTCGAAGAAATCTCTAGTGTACTCTGTCTTCAATTGTTTTGCTGACATATGATCTGCTAAATTCTTCATCAACGACAAATCATCTACGGCTTCGTACATAACGATTTATGCAGAAAAGCACATCATACACGCATACATGAATATCTACCTTCTATATACACTGTTACTGACATTTCAGCATTACCAACACGCAAGTAAGTAGCCAAAAATATAAAACGTATCACACAACAACTGGTCCACAACAAACAAGCGGCAGCTATAGACGGTTAGAATTTGCCATTCATTTTTCAGCTCCACGTACGCCTCCAGTCAACATCAATTCATTCATCAATTCATGTGCTTAACTATAATAAAAGTTTAAAAACATTAACAATAGAGCTGTCAAATTAACGCGTTAACTTAATAAATTTAGAGAACAATTAACGCACATAGGTAAAAAAAGCTAAATTTACTAAATTCTGTAAGGCATTAGTTCCAGTATTCCGTTAAACTGCTGTTATTTGACGATCGGATGAATTCAAGTAATTAAACTGTTGTTGCCATTCCATCACTAGTGCAAGTGATAATAATAATAATAATATTCAGACGACAGGGTGCGATTTGGTCTTTCATTTTCCAGGCATTGCAATTTCCAGTCATTGTCTTTTCGTGGTTTGTCGTTTTCAGGTCCTTTAAATTCAGCGCCCCCCAGCAATATTAATGATGCGTTATTAACGTGTTAACGCATGCATTAAAAAATTAACGCTTTGACTGCTCTATTTAAAAAATTTACAATTACGGACGGTCGCACTCATGTACACACGCAAACACAACGCCTCAGGCTCTGTCTACCAACAGAGAAGATTTCGTATAGACAGCTAGGTCCGTTGCATGGGAGCTCATCCCCTTTTGGTGCTTTGAGCTGGCAATGGCTAACTCCAATTAAATACGAGGGTCATCCCAAAAACAAACAAGCGACTTGACAACAATATTTTTACATTCTATACATCAGTGAAACGTACATCCTTCACTGACCCATATGAGTCTGCTGCAGCTACGACGTCATTGTAATTTATGACGTCATAGAGCATTAAATAGAAACGATTTTTAGCGTCAATGAAAAGGCTCGAGTCATTTCTCATCGTGGATAGTGGACACCACCATGATCGAATTTTAGATTTCAAAATAGATAATTGTCATTATTGTACAGAGAGTGGTCTTAGTGTAATAAGTCGAGAGACGTCAACAGGCAGCTGGGTCACTGTAGACTTCGGACTGGAGTGCAGCGCTGAAATTAAAGGACTAGGGTGTGGGGCTCGCTCTCAGCTCCTGCCCATCACGGACACATGTAACTAGTCACAAATTTTGGTTAGCCTGTCTTCAACACAAACGATATAATTATCAGTTAAATTTTCAATAAAATCTTTCTGATACTGTTAAACATTGGCATTACATCGTATTTTGGCTGAATTGCTCTTATTTGCGGCTACCGCAGGTAAGGCTATAGTATACTCAGAGACACAAATAAGAAAATCATAAACACATTTGTCAGGGCTTTCATAAAATCAGATGCCACAAAACCCCAGGTTGGTAAATCCAGCTACAGACTGAAAAGGTTTCATGCAGCAATCAGTCTGATTCAAATTCTGCTTGCGTCAGTGCTCCAGATCGTTTCAGCTTAATGTTCTATGACGTCATAAATTACAATGAGACCACGTTTACAAGCTGCTCACACCAATAGACAAGAAGATACGTTTTACTGATGTATAGATAATAAACAGTTTTTGTTTAATATATTGAGACTAAAAAATATTTGAACGCCTCTCATTGTTGCATGAAGCCGTAATTCACTCAAATGCTTTTATTTGCAGCTAGCACAAATTTAAGCTATTGTAGGCCCTATATTCAGATAAGCAAATGAGAAATTCATATGCATATTTGTCAGGATTTCCACAAAATTAGACATCACCGAGCCCCACTTTTACAAATCCAGCTACAGAGTGGAAAATTGTCATGCGACAGCGATCCTGATTTTGCGCTGTTTGCGTTAGCGCTCCAAATCGTTTTGGTTCAGTGCTCTATGACGTTATAAATAATAACGACGTCAAATTCACAGCAGACTTATATGAGTCAGTAGAGGATTTACGTTTCACTGATGTATAGATTGTGGAAAATATTATTGTCTAATATGTCGAGGCTGGAAACTTTTGGGATGACCCTCGTATGCCAGCAGTCCTGATAACAGAGCCGTTTCTTGCCTAGCACCGGCCGGAACCATCGCCAGTACTCATTATACGAACCCACTATGGATGGGTTGGCCCAGTGAGTGAGTGAGTATGGTTTAACGTCCCACCCGACACAGTATAGGTCATTGTGGAGACGGCCTTTCCAGGCGGAATGCACACAAACACATAATAACGGAACAGTAAGTTTTACCTTTACGAATATATAAAGACAACAGAGAAACGAATGGCCTGTCATCTCAGTACTGAGCCAGCTCAGTGCAGAGCAATTTTCGTTGACCAACGACCGCGTTGCACCAACGTCGTTCATGATCTCGGGTCAGCTGAACCTAAATCAAAAGTGGAACCAAGATCGTGCTGAATTACGTTGCACCAAGTTGAACTCGGATCAACTGATCCCGTTCAGTTGAACGGTCGTGGATATACCGTGGACAACTCTGATTGGTCAACCACGCTCGGCCTACAGGCCAACTATAATGACGTCACAGTCACACGCAATGCTAACAAAACAGTCCAGTACAGATTGGCCGTAATTTGTTCGAATTGTAAGTCTCTTTGAAGTTACTACACAATTTTCGCATCAACATTGCGTTGATAAAGTTCAGAAGATAAGAATTTTGTGTTACAATAGATATTCGTTAATTATTCTACGTCTGTTGTCATGATATACGTTTACCGTAGCTGCAGCATAGCAACGGCGCATTGGCAATCTAGAATGCTGTTCGTTTATCCATTAATTAATTTATCCAGCAAAAAGACCACAGAAAACAGATGCGGCACAAATGTAACATATCTAGATCACAAGTATAATTGAATTTAATGCTTTATAAATCGATACGAATGAGTTTTTGTTGCTAGGGTTAGGGTTTGATCATTTGGTTAATGTAGCAGTGAGACATCGAATTGAAAAATTTGATTTATTCATCTATTTGTTAATTTATCGAGCACAAAGAGAACATAAAACAAATATAGTAGAAATCTAGCATATCCAGATCATCAGTATAATTGCGTTAAAAGTCTTATAAATTGATACGAGGAAGTTTTTTTGGACAAGATAAGATTCGAATCGGACAATTTTTTGCAGCAATAGTACACGGAAAATGTTTATTGCCTAGTGCGCATGCGTAACCGCGAGTTGAACCAAGATCAAAATTTGATCAGTGGTCAGATGCCAGTTCAGAATTGAACGGAGATCAACGCTTGAACTGCTTTGGTGCAACGCAATTTACGGCTGAACTAGGTTCAAATTCAGATTTGACCCGGGTTCAAAGTTGAACGAGACGTTGGTGCAATGCGCCCTAAAAGGCTAAGACATCACATTCCAGTGCAAGGCGGAGCCATAAAAAGAACTATTAACATGCACTCCTAATATACACGTACAACTGTTCTAGCATATTTACAGAATGACGGGTCGTCAGTTCAAAAAGCAAAAAACTAAACTAAACACCAAACAGATTTACACAGCCAATGCAGATAAGTCGAATGATATTAAACACATATTGACAATTTCACATATCAAAATCCGTAACAATAAATTTAAATCTTGCTCCAAAGAAAAGTTTGTAAACATATCTGCTTCCAAGGATGTAAGCAATTCTAAAAAATGGGTCAAAATTAGTTTGTACTATTTAAAAATGTTATGCCGTTAATCGAACCACATCAACATACAGTCAAAACTATGACTCAAAAAAGACAACAGAAACGATTAGGATACTTCCGATTAAAAGTCAAATATAGTGCACTATAAGATCAGAGTCAACTACGCTGTGCTACAGTGCATTGTAGTGACCAATGGACGTGCAGAGTTAAAGTGATTAGAAAAAATTCAGACAAAAACAAATTTCAATATCAAACCCGCAATACAACCCATCTGCTGTCGTTGTTAGATAGCACACAAACTACTTATAGACACCTCATATCCCATTTTCGGTTATCCCGTAACAAATAAACAGCATTTTCAAAATACAAAACACTTATCAGACAACTTTTATTAAACCAAAGTCATTGGCGTTTTACTACAGTTTGGAGTGCAAATTCTGACTCCCAAATTTCCCCTTCTTGTAGAATGATCAGAGCCCGTTTAATACAACATTGATTAGAACCACAAATATTCCCCCGAAAAATGGCATCTTGCTCTATCTAATGGCTTTAGTAGAGTGCTCAAGTGTGATGAATAAATTTCACTTCACAAATAAACAGATGTTGACATTGCAATAGCTGGCATTGCACGTTCTGCAATGATGCCTGACACAACTTGCAAGCCTGGATTCATTCCAGCTAGAAAATACCGGAAAAGTCCAACTAATGCAAAGGGGTACGCGCAACAGCGGTGTATGTGTGAAGGCCCACTGTGAACAGATCTAACTTATCAATCCCAGCAACTGACATTGGGTACGATGTATTTACATACGCCAGATGTCGCCACCGTCTCGCGTGAATGCTGGCACTCTTGAAATGTGTGTCGCGGCCCAAAATCGCAGAAAAATCCATTAAAAATATTTTTGCGTTCAAGGTCATCCACAGTCATTGATCTCGGTGGCAATTGAGAGCTAGTTTGTGACTTTCTATTAGTGATTAATAGTAACCTAGGCCCTATCTCGCACCGTTATTGAGATACAGCGACTTATTGGCCAAAAGTCGCAAATTTTGGCAACCCCCCTCTCATTTAGCACCCTCGTTTGTGGTGACCCCCTTCGAATTTATGGAATAGCTTTACGGTTCCTGAAACTAGAGTCTTCCAGGCAGCCGACTGTGAAAATTTGGTAATCCTAGCTTGCACCGTTTTTGACTGATCCACCCATGTGACGGACAGAGAGACAGACAAACAGACAGACAGAAGGACAGAACTGCGCTATAGCAGTACCTCCTGTCGCACGTAAAAATGATTTCTTTCTGTCCAAGGAAGGGACTGTATTTTAGACACGACATCTTATGTCTGACACTCAAACATCATTTAAACAAAAGTATAAACTCAACTACATTTAGGTATTTGTTAGGCGACTGTTGTAAAATATTTTAGGCCATTACGGTTTATGGTTTAATAGCAGATCCACTACAATGGTAAATAACACTACAGCATTCAGTTAGCAGACAAGAAGAATAGTAGATTGTTGGGCAAAACTTGGCGTTCTGTTTATGTACAAACAGCATAATGTTGAAATAAGCATCAAAGACAGCATTACAACTGGTTTCATAAAGCACCAGGCCTTAGCGCATCATTTGAATTGTACATCAAAGATTAGCAACAAATGTCACTCAGATTTTTGTCAAATCCCAGCGAATATAGAGTACGACGAATACATCACATCTCCACTAGCATTAAACGCCGGCATTCTGCTAACAATAAACAGCGTAAATCGATTCAATGCAGATTCATTGTGACTGCAACATGGACAAGCTGCCAGTAATGTATCATGACAAAAAGGGTACAGAGCAGTGAGTAATGCTATACTCGAGATTCGTTGAAACATGAATTGTTCCGTGAGACACTAGCAGCTGGCGGATCGTTGTAATAGCCATGGCCAGCCGGTGGTTTAGACGAAGATTTGGCTGCAAAGTACTCTGGATTAGAAACCGCCGTCGGTGCTGCTGCTGCCTTGCCATCTGTACAGTGCCACACACTTCCAAAATAAATTAATATAAACACTTTTATTCATGTCATATCATATCACTTTTTCAAAAGTTTTTGTTATAAACTATTTTTGTACTAATTAACAGAGATAATATCCAGCTAGTTTCACCACTATGTTAAAAGCGGTTCGATCAACAGCTTTCTTAATGATTTCCGAAGAATGGCATTGTCTGTGGCAAACATAGCTAAACTGGAAGAGAGAATACGATTAGTAGTGATAATAGCAGTAGTCAGAAACAACACAGCAAACAGTAACACAACTGTCTCTGCAGTAGCAGTAGTCAGTTGGTATGTTGCAATCACACTGCTAATGCGGCCGTAAAAAAGAGAATGTAGTAAAAATTTATGGAATTATATTGTTCTTATTATTATTCTCCAATACAAGCATTAAAACCTTCTAAAACACCCCCAATCCATGCGGTACAACACCATTTTCCACTGCTATGCTGCTTGTTGCTTCACTAAATTAATGCTGTTGATTTGGCAACTCCTAACGCACATTGCCAACAAACATGCTATGGACAGTAATTCCAAAGGTTCGTAGCTAGAAACCTGGGCTAATCTGCTGTGAAGCTGCTCAGTATCTTACTATAATGCGTGGAAAGTCTGTTTGTCTGTCTGTCTGTCAGCCCCCTCTAGCGCCATCCCTGTGGCATGGTTGCAGACCCCGACCGCGGCGTTTGAGTCTATGGGCCATAGGTACATGCCCCCACCTTGCCCCACAGGCAGCCTGAGGGGGCGGGAGTTGAGTTGCCGGGTCTTCTTTCCTCGCTGACTTTGCCAAGCCCATCAACTTAGCACACCGTATACATAATGCTTCATGGCCGAAAACTCCCACCCATAAGGTGGGGCACTTCTAGTACAATAAAAGAACAAAAGAACTGATAATACCATGACTTTTGTCGAACATGAAATCAACGTATGGCGGAGCAGTGGCGCCGGACTGTGGCAGTAGATAGTCGTTCTCAGCAACTACTGGCATCTGCAGCTCATTGATGTTCTTGCCAGCCTCCGCAGCACTGCCATGTTCACTGGCAGCACCAGCATTCATGGGCACGTAGACAGACTTGGGGTCATCCTTGCCTTTGCGTGGCTCACTTATATACCGATTGCTAGAGACTCTACGGCCGGGAGCAGATCGAGCGGATTCCAGTCCACCGTATACCTTGTCCGCATGCTTCTTACTCCTCTTCTTGCCAGAGGCAGCAGCCGGCACCTGTCCAACCACATGCAAAAGAGTGTATGAATTCAGATGAAGGGTTCTATCAACTTCTTCATATTTACAAAACACCATTTGTCGCAGTGACATCTAGTGGCAAACAGCAATCATTTCGAGGAAAATATCATCATCAGCATCACAATCATCATTACAAGTAATTTATAGTGTGCTGTTTAGAATAAGGACAGCGGTGTTACAATGTCCGCGTGGGCGTTAAAAACAATGCTAAAATAGCTTGTCTTAAGCTGGCGTTCAAAGCTATTCAAAGTTGCCAAAAGCTCGACAAATTCGTAAACAGAGATTGCAAACAGAATTTTTTTTCTCACAGTTTACTCGTGACTAATCATGACCAAGCAAAAAGCAAGTACATGCTCTGTCTATCAGCTGATATCATACCTTATCAGCAACAATCTCCTCTTCATCGACCCATTTCTGTGGCATCAGATATTCGTCCACCGTCAGAAGTGCCTCCGGTCCTTCAGCATTGCCGCCGACGTCAGTGATCATGTCCTCGGCTTTATAGTCAGCATGCAATGGCATCCGCATCTGCTTGTCTCCCTAACATCAAACGACGGTCGTTATTAGATACTGTTCTACAACGTACTTAATCCTCCTATTTCTCACTACAGTGTCTGGAGTGTTATAAGTGCCAATAATCTCACCGCACTCAAGCGTGACGACTGATAGCATCTCGGGTTTGTATATCACACGTGCGCTCAGGCAGAACACGCCGTCGATCACGGCCATGAAATAAGTATGTCTCAACATGGTTTACTGTGCATTATACCTCGTTATGCTCGCGTAACACAATGCAGAGCAAACATATACATATACCATTTATTTAAATACATATATGGACAATTCTGCTAATATAACCACTTCATATCAGCAAGCAGTAAGTAAGTAAGCAAGCAGTTTTATTTTACACGTGTCATGCGTATAAAATAACATATCATAAATACACAAAAAGCAAGATAATAGAACAATGGCAAAAGATGAAGAAAAAACAATAGAGCATGTAAGACACAGCAACAAATTTGACACTTTGGTTAAAAGACATAATGTTTAATTGTTTAAACCACATGTAAACATCGACAAGCAGCAAATTTATACAAGAACAAAAAGCAACCACTTCTCGGTTATAAAAAACTGACTATCTAAAATACCAATTATCATCACATCGAATGTGCCATTACAAAGACTAGCAAAGAAAATGGTATATACAAAAATGTCAGTTATTATAAACGAACTTCAATGACAAGGTATCTGCCAGGATCTCGAGCCATCTTTGTAAAATCATCTCCAAGATCAGCAAATTTTGGTCGGCATTCAGCATCAACCAGCCAACCTGTTAAACAGCACGGCTACAGCTACAACCAAAGTTGTTCTATCGTTACAAAAAAAAAACAAATATTATCAATCGATCACTCAAGTTTTGAGCCGAACGATAAGCTGTAAGCTCAAAGGTCGGCCCTTTGTTGTGGTTGTCATCTGTCGTCAGTCACGAATGTACTGTGGCTAAACGGTGCAAGACGGGGCCTAGGTTGCTATTGATCACTAACAGGAAGTTGCATACTGGCTTTCAAATGACATATAAATCGATGACCTTGGATGACCTTGAAGCGTCAATGCACTATGGTAATGGAAAACTGGCCATATCTCGGAAACGGTGAGAGATACGGCCTAGGTTACTATTAATCAATAATAGGAAATGGCATACGCCTTTTCAGATGACATAAAAATCATCAACCTTGGATGACCTTCAAGGGCAGTGATAACCAGTGCGGTCGGCCCCACCCTAGCGACCTGGGCTTCTTGTTTTTAATATGTCTCCACAACTGCTGGATTAAAGGTAATTACAATAAATAAACCATTTATGTATGAAATAGCAAGAAAGCTTATACAAAATATGCATAAGAAATAAAAAAACAACAGAATAACAAATAAAATCTCGTCTGCATTGATTGGCAAAATAAATACATATTGACATACAACTACGTAAACATTACATTACAGCTCCTAGCTGAAAATACAGAAGTACTTAGAATCATTGCTAATGTCAAAGTAGCGGTTCATCAAAGAAAGCGACAAACATTTAATCATGATCATGTAGACATCGATGGAACATATCGCTGGCTGAGAAAGTCTCGTGCCATTCTCCAGGTATCCCGGGACATCAATTGCACGAATGTCCTCGTATGGCCGCTGACCGTAAGTAAACAGCTCCCACAATGTGATGCCTGCAACATCGTCATAGTATCATCAAATACAAGAGTATATTACACAGAATAAAAATTTTTTAAAAATGTGTTTCCCAACATGTGGCACAGAAAGAGCATTCACCCTGTACACACAGTGTTTCATAAAAAGGGACCCCTTTTTGTTTTTTTTATAGTTCACTCAAATGATGATCAATTTACACAAAATTTTTCACCATTGGAGCAGGGTAGCGATAGACATCACCAGTTGAGACTATCAAGCTTGTACCCGTGACACATTATGATGTCAGCAATACATCACGACTAGCAAAGATTATTTAATCAACTGCCATATTTTGTTGCAATATTTTCAATTAGTATTTCTTCGGCTGCAACTGGTGAAAATTTTGTGTAAATTGGTCATCGTTTGAGTGAAGTATGAAAAAAACAAAAAGAGGTCCCTCTTTTATGAAATACCGTGTAATAACAGGAGGTGCAATTGACAATGCATCCAGGTTATCCTTTAATTACCCAGCATAACCAAGAAAAACATTACTAAAGTATGTAGTTGAAGAAAACCAAAAGTTAATAGTTAAATGCTACAGTTCATCATAGGAAACCTATCTATGGAGTATCACCCACCATATGGGATCACACAGTGTTACCTGTAGACACAGGTGAATGCGCACAGCCTTAACCCCAGCCAGATAGGCCAGTACTCGATTTACCTACCATGGAGGAATGGAAGGCTGAGTTGACCTAGGCAGCTGGTTACATACCAAGATGGTTTACCTGCCTGCAGGCAGTCACCCATCCAAGTACTAACCCGGCCCGGCATAGAGTAACTTTGTTGATCGGATGAAACACGTTACCGCTATGCCAAGCCACCAACTCTAAAAGTAGCATGATAACATATGCTCTATGCAGACTAACAATGCTATGCTTCTATTTTCAATTTACTCGTACATTTAACTGCAGGCCAAGATCTTCTGTATTTTAAAGAATATTCAATCAAAACATATCACAATCCATCAACAGTATGAAAAAAATTATTCACCGTAACTCCATACGTCACTGCTATGTGTGAAAATCCGATGTCGAATGGACTCGAGAGCTAGCCACTTAATAGGCATCTGCAACAGATAACAATTTCAGTTTCAATTAGCGCCATACAATGTTTACAGGAAAATAAGAAACTCGATGAATAAACCTAATTGTCAAGTACTATTAATGCTATAAATGCTCAAAGACTGTACAGAACACAACTAAATTGCTTTGCCTGCTAAAGAAACCATTCTTGAAGCATTCACAATGATAAATCCCAACAGAAATTATTCGGCCTGCATGAGCACCAAAATACAAAGAATTCTGTGCATTTCGTTTTTGTTTCTCGCAATGCGTGCTTAAAATGCATTAACTAACCTTGCCGCCGGCAGCTTTAAACATATCCTCGTTAGAATCCAGCAGCTTTGCTAGTCCAAAGTCTGTGATCTTGACAACATTCGCATTCTGAACTGCACATGAAACAATGACACCACAATGACTTTACACTGACACCAAACATATTCTAGCACTAAGACTAATAGAGGACAAATTATTTCAATGGAAATTTAACACAACAGAATAAAATTAAGAAAATAGCTGGCAAGATTGCAAGAATATTATTCTTGAAATAAATGTCTATAAC
>Ga0209367_1012521_pt1 | contig 11068 bp, 7 predicted proteins | sample WorMetLIZISLAND2_FD_187412 | JGI IMG/M metagenome (GOLD analysis project Ga0209367, IMG submission 187412) | Marine gutless worms symbiont microbial communities from Max Planck institute for Marine Microbiology, Germany - Olavius geniculatus... ... | reverse complement strand
GGCCGCATAGTGCGCTGCGGTATCATTAGCTCATGCCAATCAGCTGCCACTTCCAAGATTGTAAAGCGCTTCTGGTCTTGAAGAAGCATGTAAGAAGCGCTATAGCAAGTACGTGGACTTTACCTTTTACCTTTTAGTTACCTTTTGATGAACGATTGTAAAATTTAATGTATATGTTAACGGTAGTGTAATAGACGTTCAGCAGTTTGTTTATTTTTTTTCGTACTATGTCATGCTTAAGTAACGGGAAGTACCAAATTTGGTGTGGAAATTGGCTATTTATAGGTGTCTTTATTATAAAAATTTTGTTTGTATGTCGGAAGTGCGTGTCACGTTGGCTCAGAATAAGACCTCTGTGGCCTGTTTAGCGTGCTCAGGCGATGACACGTGTGCGCTTCGTTGGCGGTCAGTCGTGGCAGTCTAGACGATGCGCCTTTTGTCTGTTGTGGCGTGGGTTATAGCGCCGAATGTGAATATCGGCAACTGTGGAGCATTTAGGTGGATGCTGCTGCGTTTCTATAATTTGTCTAATAGTGCGGCATGTGTTACGATGTCGTTCTGGCCGACTGCTAATATGAATGATGCAGTGCCCTTTGTCATCTGGCTGCATAAGCTAGGCCTACAATTGTTTCGGTGAAAGTTTGTTGTTTTTTCTTTTAATGTTGCTTCAGAAGTGACTGAAATAGGTAGAATTAGTGTTGTTATGCATGTTTCAGATTAGTTTAATTATGGGAAACTGCAATTGACTGACATATTGCTAGCCGAGAATAAATTTGGGGTTTTGAGTGGACATAAGCAGTAATATTAATTCCTTCATTCTTTTTATGCTGCTTATTCAGTATCTGCAATTCATTGTTTTTTTCCTAGGGGGTGGCAGTTTGCTTTTCGTGTTTTGGGGCATTTGTGTATTCATTTATGATTTACATTGCTGCTTACTCACTACTCAGCTTATTTATTTTTAAAAAAATTCTTTGGGTATAATATTCATTCGCTAAGTGGCGTCACTAAGTTGTTTCAGCTAGTTTTATGGGTTGTTGATGCAGCTTATTCAGTTATAAAAATTAATTATTTCTTTATTATTGAGTTTAGTAGATGTTTCATTCCCTAGGTGGCGCCATTATTGCGTTTTCGTGTTTTTTGTTTTTCCCCCAAAAAGACCTAGCCCCCTTTTTTCTTTATAGGCCCCATCAATAATTCCCTCTTTAGAATGATGGAATTCACATTAAAACTGAACTTAGTTCTCGGGCCTCAATAGTCAATTATTTGCAGTTTCACATAATTAAATTAGTCTGAAACATGCATAACAACACTAATTCTACCTATTTTAGTCATTTCTGAAGCAATCTGGGGTGGCGGAGCTAATGTTAATTTTTACCTCAAACAATGCTGCAAGCTTTACACTGGCCATTGTTATTCACATTCATGAAATGTTGGCTTTTGTCAGTTTAAAAAATGAAACATAGCATCACATTTAACTGACAGCGTACTGTGATTATGTGCATTTGTTGGTAGAACTGTGGCGATGGGCAAAGGCAGCAAAGGCGGATGGAATGATGCGGACCATGCAAGTCTGCCTGTGTACACCTGGAAAGAAGTGGAAGAACACAAGGAACGAGATGATCGGTGGATCGTAATCAACAACTATGTCTATGACGTGACGTCGTGGGCTAAGCGGCACCCGGGTGGTGAGAAGATCATTGGTGGCCATGCAGGACATGATGCATCGGTGAGTGTGGACAGCTTATTATACCAGGACCACTGGGAATTTGGTCTTTTACAAATTCTTGTGGGAATTCCTAGGAATTTTGTGGAAATACAAATTTTTGGATTCTTGCAAGCATTTTTCATCCAGAAGAGAGTCTAAATTATTTTCTTAAGTTGCATCAAACTAATCGTCAGCTAATAATGTGGACGAATACTGTAGCCTTTACATTGATTGTTGCATCATATATCTGCAGGGTGGGCCAAAAAACCGTTCCTCCTACATGTCAGCTAATTATATCTTCCAAGAATAATGTACATTTAGAGTGAATAACGCACGTTGAAATATAATAATTTTGAGTAACATATGTGCAAATTTCGTGCAAATATTTTCAATAATTTGTAATAGGATAAAATAAACAAAAGCAACCCAACTCTACAGGAAACACGATGGGGAAAACAGTGTAACGTCATTATAACGTAGCAGTTTGTCAATCACCATGCGTTTAACGTATGAGGATAAAGTGTCTATTAAACTCGTTCGCCAACAAAAGGGGTGGGGCGCTAATGCATTTGTAAAGAGTTTCCTAACAAGAATTTGGCGGTCAGTTCTGTTAAAGATCTTGTGCGCAAAACTGACAAGACAAGCTCGATTTCTCGAAAGGTCAACAGTGGACGGAAGCGAACTGTCCGAACAACACCGAATATCGAGCGTTTAGCGGAGCTGATATGCAGCCAGGAAGGCAACCCTGGGTCTAGCAAAAGTCCGAAAGAGATTCAGAAGTTGACAGGAATATCCCACATCTCTGTACGACAGATTGGTAAGAGAGATTTGCAACTTAAAGTGTTCAGACGCAAGAAGGCGCACTTGCTGTCAGACTCTGGTCGTGAAAAGCGTGTCAAGTGCTGCAAGACGTTGCTGGCTAGGAGATGCTTACAAACTGTTGACAAAGTATTGTTTTCTGATGAGAAAATTTTCACTGTGCAGCCACCAATAAACACTCAGAACGATCGATTGTATGCTGCAGCGACTAAGAAGTTTGCCATACCAAGTGATCGTCTCATCAAAGGTCACAAGCACTTCAGCAAAAGTGTGATGGTATCAGTGGCAGTGTCCAAGACAGGCAAGACTAAGGTACTCTTTATCGATAAAGGAACCAAGGTAGATGGTCGTTACTACTGTGAAACGCTGCTGCAGAACTGGCTTCTGCCAGACATCTGTCAGCTGTGTGGCGGGAAGTTCATTTTCCAGCAGGATATCGCTTCATTGCACCGGGCGAAGTTAACGATCGAGTTTCTGCAGCAGAACGTACCCAACTTCATTGATCCTTCTGTCTGGCTGTCGAACAGTCCAGACATACGAGGGTCATCCCAAAAGTTTCCGGCCTCGACATATTAGACATCAATATTTTCCACAATCTATACATCAGTATATACATCCTTTACGAACTCTAATGAGTCGGTTGCGGATATGACGTCGTTGTAATTTATGATGTCACAGAGCATCAAACAGAAGCGATTTCCAGCGTCAATAAAAAAAGCTCAAGTCATTCATCATCATGGATATCGCACGCCATCATTATCAGATTTCAGATTTCAAAACAGATAATAGTCACTGGGGGTAAGGTCGTTGCTGTATGCAGGGTGGTCTTGGTGTAAAAGTCTATAGTCATGAACAGCCAGCTTCGTAACTAGACTTTGGACTAGACTGCAGTGCTGAAATATGGGGAAATTGTGCAGAGCTTGCTTTCGGGCCCCTCTCGGCCCCCCTGTCCATCAGGGGCCCATGTAACTAGTCACAAATTTTGGTTGGCCTTTCACTAACACAACTGATGTAATTAACAGCTAAATTTTTAATAAATGTTTTTTGATACCATCAGATATTCACATTGCGTCATATTTTGCCTAAAGTGCTTTGATTAACGGCTACAACAGATTCGGCTATAGTATATTCACAGACCCAAATGAGAAATTCATAAACTGAGATATCAGGGCTTTCATAAAATCATATGCCAAGGAGCCCTGCTTTGGTAAATCTAGCTACAGACTGAAAAAGTTTCATACAACAATCAGCCTGATTCAAATGCTGCTTGCATTGGCGCACCAAATCGTTTCAGCTTAATGCCGTATGACGTCATAAATTACAATGACGTCACTTGCACAATCTGCTCACACGAATACGCCAGGTAGATATCTTTTACTGATATATAGATAATAAAAAATTTTGTCCAATATAATTTTTGGAATTCCCATCGTTTTTGTTTGCAGTCGTAATTGACTCAAATGCTGTTATTTGCGGCTAGCGCAAATGTAGGCTATTGCATATTCACATATGCAAATGAGAAATTCAAAAACGTATTTGTTAGGGCTTTCACAAAATCAGATGGCACGGGGCTCCACTTTGGTACACTTAGCTACAGACTGGAAAGTTGTCATGCAACAGTGAGCCTGATTCTATGCTGTTTGCGTTAGCGCTCCAAATCGTTTTGGTTTAGAACTATGTGACGTCATAAATTACAACAACGTCATATCCGCAACCGACTCATTATAGTTTGTGAAGGATGTACGTTTCACTGATGTATAGATTCTAGAAAATATTATTGTCTAATACGTCGAGGCCGGAAACTTTTGGGATGGCCCTCGTAAACCCCGTCGATTGTGCTGTCTGAAGTGCTCTGCAGCAAGATGTGTACAGAGTTCCGATCTTGGGTTTGGAGGATCTCAAGGACAGAGTGCATACCTGCTGGGCCAGTCTCGATCAACAACTGATCAACAAAGCCATTGATCAGTGGCGACGAGATTGAAAACTGTAGTTAAAGTTCGCGTAGGGCATATTGAACAGTTGTTTACTTGACTGTCTTATTATTGTATGAAGTTTTTGCTGTTTTACTTAGACATATATGCAAGCACGTATTTCCATTTATGTTTCACCATTGTGATATAATACACTTAGGGTGCTTTGATTCTACGATCTATCGTATTATTTATTAATAACATTTTGACGTACTCATTATATTTTGACATCTGTATGTGCAGAAGAGACTAGCAATTTATATGGTATGCCATTTTGTCCATATAAACAAATGCAGTAGCATTTTAAACAGAATAATATGAGGGATGGTTTTTTATGGCCCACTCTGTATATAGGTGAATATTCTAGCTAGATGAAAAACGAAAGACATAATATTATATTGTATATTTTTAGCAGTCTTAGTGCAGAGTTAATAACATGTTCTCACCTGAAGCTTAGAGTTATGCACCCATTGTGCTGCTTGTTAAAGTTCAAAAAGCAAGCAAGTAATGTAGGCAGAAATAGATGAATTATATTGTAGGCATAGAATTTTATTTGACACATGGTTTTGTTTTTTATGAACATCGCATACTGGATACTGGACAGATGTTGCCTGCAGTCCAAATACAGTTATGGTGCTATTTTATAAGCTTACATAATGTTTGTTAGGAAACTGGTGGTTCATTGTACTTCAGTACTGTTAGTTTCTCGTGTGATTTGGCCAGAGTGAATGAGTGAGTAGGGTTTGACGTCCTGTATAGATCATTTTGGGGACCACCTTTCCAGGCAAAATGCACGTGCACATAATAACGAAACAAAAAGTTTAATCCTTACGCAAAGTTCAACCTTTATGAGACAAAACCTAAAAACAACCTAAATTTAAAATTGTAAGAACTGCCATTCCAAAGTGTGCATATGTAACTAACAGTAACAGCAATTCTGTGATTTGGCCAGAGCTCTTGCAGTATGTGTGATTGGGTAAGTTTAATTTTTGATTGGCCAAATGTTATATGCTGTAGGAGGCGTGGTATGCTTTTCACCCACATAAAGCATATGTGGGCAAGTTCATGAAGACATTACTTGTGGGTCGAGTACAAGATCCTGCAACTGACTCCTCGTTGGAAACTAAGAAAACGGTTTGTATACACATCATTGCTGTTTCTTTGGCACTTGGACGGTATGCTGGTGGTCGATATTGCTGGTTGATTTTTTTTGCAATCTTGTTGTATTACTTGTTTTGTTTGTCTCTTTCTATTGTTTTGTTCTGTTTTTTTACCTCCGCCAAGGAGGTAAATAAATGTTTTTGCCGGTTTTTGTTTGTTTATTTGTCTGTCTGTCTGTGAGTCATCAAGATAACTCGAAAAGTTATGGACGGATCTTTCTGAAATTTTGAGGGTATGTCGGGCATGGCACAAACTACCAGTGATTCAATTTTGGGGTGATCCGGCAGGAATCCTGGATTCTGGATCACTGAAATTTTTGTTAGCATGGGCCTTAAGGGAAAACGCTGTTGTTGCTATGGTGCTGGCACCTGGCGAACAACGTGGCGTTGAATCAAGGTTTTTTAGGTCACATAGAACTAGGTCAATGTAGAAAATGCAACTATAGTTTGAAATGCACTCAAAACTTATGCTTGTTTAATTTCGTCAGACAAGCTGTGTCGGAACAACATGGCCTTGGTGGAGATCTGCGGGCTATGACTGCTTTCTAGTTGCTTTCTTTACTTTTTCTGATGTATGGACACAAATAATTATGTCAAGTTACTAACAAATAGTTAAACAGAGAATTTTTCATGCCTTATTTAATTAATGCATTATTTAATTAGCATATGTGACTGACTCACTGAGATGTGATGGCCGTTTTTTTGTCGCTTCAGAAAGCGATGCTTGAGGATTTCCACGAGCTGCGAGACAGGGTGGAGAGAGGCGGATATTATCAGCCAAATTATGCATTTTACATTATCATCATTGCACACATTCTGTTCCTTGATCTGTTGGGATGGTGGACGATGAAGACGTTTGGCACTGGCTGGCTGCCGTATATTATTGCCTCTGTGTTCCTAGCCACAGCTCAGGTTGGTTCGCATGCTGCTCATTTTTCGGTGAAGTTTATGCATTATCTCTCAAAGTCTCAAGCTGAGTAACGTGAAACTAACCCAAATAGTGCTGTTAATTTTTGTGTTATGTTAGGCATATAATGTGTCTTGTATCTTTTAGTCAGTTTGAATGTGATGATGTGATGTGAAAAGCAACAAAATTTTATATTTCAAATCAACATCTGATGTCAAGTCAGCAAAAGATATTACATGATGTAACTTTGCAGCATCAGACTTACCCATGTTTGTGCAAACGGGGGCGTTGAAAATGCAGCACCTGACATTGCAGGACCTGACAATGACGGACCAAACTGCAAGACCTGACATTGCAAGACCTGACAGTGACAGACCAAATTGCACAACCTGACAATGCAGGACTTGACAATGGCGGACCAAAAAGCAACAAAAATGCAGGACCTGACAATGCAAGACCTGACATTGATGAACCTCCTCTTTCTTTATCTTGCTCCATTGGCCAAGCAGCGAAATGATGCTCTGCTTTGCTGTATCAGGTTGTAGGCCCCCTGCAGGATTTTAAAACGCAAAGAGACTGCCGGGGAATAGAGTAATTAGGCCTACAACTAAAATTAAAGTTTAATATTGCTCATTCTTACACCAAAAGAACACCAAAGTTTGAATATATAAGTATATTAAAATTAGATCATCTAATTTCAATATACTTATATATTCAAACTTTGGCGTTCACACTTCACTGCTACGATGAGAGCACCATAAACATTGTTGTGGCTATTACTATCACTATTGCTAGTCTTGTTGCTTTGTGTGCAGATACAAGCCGGCTGGGCTCAACACGACTATGGTCACCTGTCTGTTTTTGACAGCCGTCGATGGAACCATTGGGTTCAAATATTTCTGCTGAACATCATGAAGGTTTGTCAACATTGATGTCATTTTCTCGAAGTAGCTTACTAATTGCTGTGGCTGGACAGCTAATGGTATCTGGAGTTGTCACTACCGTAGCGCTTTCATTTGCTGTTTCGGTCCAGTGACGTTTTTGTTGCTGAAACTTTACACAGCACAACAATGGCCTTGTGTGTCGGCACTGATTCCCACTAAATAATTAATTTGTTGACATTCATTCATTTAGTACATCAGTAGATAGTTAGTTGTCTGTTGTATGTAAAATGTTATTTTGTGTTAATTTACTGTGTGTATTTCTATGTTAGATTGATAGGGTATGCAACACGAATGCACGTAGCTAGTATCATTAGTGCAGTAGCTATATTTCATTCTTAAGCCTTCAGAAACCGAATCAGCTAAGCTAAGAGAGAGGTGTAGTTACTGAGCAGACAGGTGAACAGAGAGAGAAATAAGAAGTTCACCTGTTATACACATGCAGTGTATAACAGCTGTTATCAATTACTTTGTGTTCAAGGGCAAGGACTTACAAGGAAAGCAAGGTCAAGGACTTGAGGCCAAAACCAAGGACAAAAGCCGCTACCACAGGAACAATCACTTGCAATACAGTTTTTGGTAATGTCAACAGCTAATGTGCAACACCTTTTCAGGTTTTTGCTTGAACTGTCGGTAATAATAAACAGAATTTGTTAAAAGTCCTCAGTATTATGGCTGAGGACTTTATCTCAAGGTCAAGGACTTGGCACCAAGGACAATGACTTTGGACCAAAGACAAGGCCAAGGACACTGCTTTTTGTACTTGAGGTGTGTGAGCATGAGGTTGTAACAACTGCTACCGGTATGTTAATGGTGTGTTAAAATGCAGGGTAGCTCCTCTGACTGGTGGAATTTCCGACATCTGAACCACCACTCCAAACCCAACACGCACACAAAGGACCCTGATATCAAGTTCGATCCTCTGTTCCTTATTGGAGCTTCTATAGCCATTGAGGTTTGGCGCTTTGTATTTACTAGGTCTGTGGAAATTGACTATTAGTGAATCGCTTAATCATGGAAAAATGTTTGATTAATTTTTTTTGTCAATTAAATTTTACTGCGATTTTGATCTTCTGAATTTCACTTGTTTGCTTGCATCATTGGCTGAAGTGAGTGTTGATGAGCGGTTGCAATTTCACGTAGGGCGTGTTGTTAAAATTTGTGCTTTCAGTACTGCTTGTATAGTGTTAGTTTTGTAGTGCATCATGTAAACCCTTAAAAAGTCAGACTGCTAGTTCAACTAAGCTGCATGATTTTCACTTTTCCAAATATGCCGTAGTTTATGAAAGACAGCTATCGGTACCAGTTGTTGTATTCTGCAATTTTCCTGATGTTTCTGATTGGTTGACTGCATTGTTTGATTGTTCGAAGTTATAGATTACTTGAGTGGTTGGTGTGGCATAGCGGTAACGCGTTTCATCCGATCAACGAAACGAAGTTACTCTATGTCATGCCAGATTAGTACTTTGATGGGTGACTGCCTGCAGGCAGGTATACCATCTCGGTATGTAACCAGCCGCCTAGGTCAACTCAGCCTTCCATCCCTCTGGGGTAGGTAAATCGAGTACAGGCCTATCTGGCTGGGGTTAAGGTGGGTGTATTTACCTGTATCGAGTGGCAGGTAACACCATGGCAATATGTAACAATATGGCAGGTGATGCTCTGTAGCTCTGGAACGGTCTTCTTTTAAGAGCCACCACCACTTATACATTGTACAAAAATGTTTAAATAGATGTGGTAAATGTGCTTCGGGTGTTCAGTACGGTCGCAAGAAGAAAAAGTACTTGCCATATGCGAGTCAACATAAATATTTCTTTTTTGGTTTGTATTACATGTTTCAGCACTATTTGTCTCAGTACTCTGGCAGCTTGTATTGTAGCCGTTATCAGTTGGCATGTGCATTTCATCGATCTTGTTTGTTTGTGAGTTACATGTGATCGCCATTGATCGGCATGTATGTATTGTTGGCATAAAACCTTACAATACCTTTGCAGTATTACTGGGAGAGGACTAACTTTCTGTTTATATGATTAAACTTACTCCTGGCTCGGGACCATGGAAACCGCAATGAGCACCACTAGCATTGGTCACAATGCCATCGACTGTCGGCAGCGATTTAACATAGTTCACTTAACAGTGCACGTTCTGATCAGTATTTTGTTCTGCATAATTTTTGTTAAGAACTAATTCACTTCCACTGGGTGTCTGTGTGTTGTGACACGTGCAGTGCTGCCACCGTTACTTCTGCCGCTTTACTTCAACATCGAACTTCCGTATTTTCTCATCAAGAGAAGACGGTGGATGGTAAGCCAAAACTGCTGTACTTGACTGTGTTTTTAACACAATGTAACATACATTATGTTTGTAATTCTGATATGTAATTATTAGCGCTGTCAAATAATAAAATAATGCGAGTTAAAAAAATTAATGCACGTGCGTAAATTTATTTAATTGACAAAATTCTGTGAAGCAAAAACTCTAATATTCCGTTAAACTGCAGTTATTTGACAATCGAATGAATTTATGTAACTTAAGTACTGTAACTAAACCATCACTACTGTAAATAGATGACAGGCTAATAGATTTCTGTTTTAGCGGTGACGTCGGTTATTGTTGAAAAATTTGTTTCTATTTGCTCTTCAACTTTGTATATTTTTCAGGCAGCACCCTCCAAACATCGCGGGGCATGGGGTACCCTTACTCTGCCTTTCGACGGGCCTGGGTGCATTAAAAAATTAATGCAGTGAGTTAATGCTTTAAAAAATTAACACTTCGACAGTTCTAGTAATTACGTTACAATTTTGTTTATAATTAGAGATGTGCGGAACAGTTTTTTGAACATTTGTTTTGGTTCGGCTTTTGAAATCACTGCAGTTTTTGGTTCGGAATCATTGTGCCTTGGGTTTTGTTAAAAAAGCGTGGTTTTGGTTACAGAATTGGCATGGGTTTGCTTTGTTTTTCTCGTTTTTGCTAGGAATTGCATTAACAGGTAACAACAGTCAACTAGTCAACCGTAAACGATTTACACATGATTATTATGTTTGTATCAATTTTCATATTTTGGCTTTTCAGCTTAGATGCATATGATTCCACTTCACTTGTTGGTGGCAATTTCATGTGGACAGCTGATCTGATGGTTTTGCAAATGTTACAGAAAAACAGCCAAACAGAATTGAAAATTCCAGTAGGCTTGGTTTGATTTTTTAAACCAAAACCAAACCGACTTATGGTTTTCCGTGTGCCCCGTGCTCGGACAGGCTGCTTTTGCCTTGTCTGGGAAACATGGGGAATTTGACAGAGCTGTCATGGAAGAGTCTGGGAATTGACTTTAATACGGTGAATTTCAGGGGAAAAATCTTGTCATGGAAAATGTTTATTGTTGTCTTTAAAGCCCCACCAGGTGGGATTTTTTGGGGGGAGGTGAAGGCGGGGGGTTGGGTTTATTAATTTTGTTAGGTTTAACTGGTTTTTGTAAAAAAAACCCAACTTTGTGGGTTTTAGGATTTCTGTAGTTTTTCAGTTGGTTGATTTATATGAGCATCTGTTAGCTTCACACAGCATAAAAT
>Ga0209367_1012520_pt1 | contig 11069 bp, 5 predicted proteins | sample WorMetLIZISLAND2_FD_187412 | JGI IMG/M metagenome (GOLD analysis project Ga0209367, IMG submission 187412) | Marine gutless worms symbiont microbial communities from Max Planck institute for Marine Microbiology, Germany - Olavius geniculatus... ... | reverse complement strand
TCTCTCGACCGCCCTGCTAACATATCGTGCTGTAATGATGCGCGTTCGTTGTATATCTGTAAAGGCGCAGTCAGTCAACGGTGCGACGTCGCGGAGGCTCGGCCGCCGCCTATTCGCATAACTCACAGCACTCGACTGATCCGACCCAGGTTGATGAGCGTCAGGTCCATTAGCTTCAACAGCGATCCGTTCCGAGACAATTCAGCTGACTGCGTGTCGTTCGGGGACAGCGCCGCGACGTCCAAGCGACGAGTGGTGCCTCGTCATCGCAAGTCAGCGTCGTTTTACACGGACCTGCGTCGCGCCGCGCTCACTGGTGGTGCTGCAGATGTTCAGAAGCCTCTCAAACAACATCACGAACGAACACACGCACGCGGAGTGCAGCGACTGAATAGTGCGGCCAAACACCGGCGCAGCCTCGACAAACGGTACACCTGCTTCCGTGAAATAAGTGTGTAGCTTTTGACTTTAGTAGCTTTTGACTTTAGAACGACGACTACTGCTGCGAAATTGCCAGTGGCATATGAACTACTATGACTGCTAGGACTTCAAAGTTTGAACTGCAGAATAAGGAAAATCTTTGTCTTGATGTTCATAGTTCATACACAATGAGTTGTTTTCCAACGTGTCTAACTTCGGCCTCAGCTTAGGCCTCGGCCTTATCCATTGTGGTCTCGGCCTCGGCCTTAAAAATATTTCTGGGCCTCGGCCTCGTAGTATCTGGTTTTAGCCTGGAGGAGAGCTGGTTAAATGATTAATACATTTTCATGTTTTTAGAAAACAAATTTGAGCTCATTTTCAGTGCCGAGGTAAGCATGCCAGATTAGCTCCCTAAATATACCACTGAAAATGACCGCAATGATGATTGCAACATTTTGTGTGCAACTATAGCGCAAGGTGTCGTGACCATTGTGAAGTAGCGTAATAAATCAGGCGTTGATTGTTCATGATCGATCATATTGTAAAAATTATACTATTAAGCGGCAATAGAGCTAAAACTGTAGTGCCTACCTGCTTAATATGTTTTTTTGCACATTTTTCATTGTCATTATCTCCAGTAAGCCAACACGTGATCTTTTATTTAAGATTACAGACATCCGGGAATTAAATGTGGAAACATTGTAGTCGGGCTCAAAACGAACGTGAGAATGAGGCGCAGAACATGGTAGCGGAGCAGCAGCAGCAGCAGCTGGTTCCGGAGATCCGCTACGAGATCTGCCACCCGCAACCACTCATTGCACACCGCTTCAACTACGACTACCGACACCGGGATAGATTCGGTAGTAATTTATGTTACGTGCGAAATAGCAAAATAATCACAGTGTTTCGGTTTTTCACTGACGACTTTTAACGCAGTAAGTAACTATAGTTTCTAGCCATAGAGTGATGGCTTTGTTGTGGTATATTGTGCAGCTTGTGTTCAGGCCAAAGTCGTAGACTAGTTACGTGAGGGATATAGAATGTTGCACAAATTTTGCAAACAAAATTAAGAAAGTCGTTTAAATATTGTAGATGGATTATAATTATACGTGTAAGTAAAACATTTTGCCTAGTTTTATTATATGTGTAACTACGTCTTAATATAAGAAAGATTACTTTAAAAACAGGTCTAAATTCTTACACGACAGTATTCGCTTGGCTACTCTAAATGATATAAAGCTTATTCATTCACGTTGACATAATGCTTGTGAATGAATAATAATTTATAACGTTATAAAAAGTAGTCCACAAGGAATAGTACACAGTACACAGTATAGAGAATAAAGTTGTTCGGACTGTTTTAGGGTTCTGCAGCGGGACTCGCAAGTCGTTGAAGAAAGTGCAGCACTGCAGCGACCCGTACTCGATCGGCAGGAAACGCTCAAACGAATCGTGCAGTGAACTGGCCGCTTCTGTTCGCTTAGCCGAGGCCGAGTGTCTCGACGGCGGCGAGGTCTGGCCGGACAGCGTCGTTCTGTGGTCCGAGTTTTTCGATGCCGGCGAAATCCCTGCAGTTTCTGTTGATGATGCTACGGGCGAAGAATGCGTTGTTGAAAGTCGTCACGAATCAGCACTGACTGTGCGGCTGGCTGATGCGGTGAAAAGCAGCGGTAAAATGAAGACAAAGCGTGATCGCAAGAGAAAGAGGCACCACTCCGAGGTGACGTCAAACGACGATCAACCATTCGCGACGTCATCAGCGACTAGTAAGACGTCATCTGTGACGTCAAAGCGTCGGGGCAAAGGAGCCGCAATATACATTGACCGACCTCACTCTATATGTACCACGTCTCTGCTCTCTACATCCACAGACAAAGGTGATGATGATGTTACAGCTGGCAATGGTTAACATAATAATATTTTAGCTATTAATCAATTAGTAATTTTTATTACAAACTGATCTGATTACAAAGTGTCATTGTTCAAGAGTACGTATGCTATTGTTTAAAAGGTTATCAGTTATACTCTGTTTACACGAGAAAGCATACACGAAGCATACATGAAGCACACATGAAGCACATTTAGAGCAATCTTAGAGCAAACTCGAAGCAAACTTAAAGCACACGTCGTGCATTGTTAGAGCTTGCTTGATAACGGTGTATATTGAATACGTGTGCTTCATGTATGCTTCAAGCATGCTTCCTCGTGTAAACGGGGTATTATACATGTAATAGTTAATAGCTATGATTCATCACAAATGCAGTAAATAAGTAAGTAAGTAAGTAAGTAAGTAAAATGTAAATTTATATAGCGCATATTGTTAAAATTAACCTTTAATGCGCTCTAATGCGCAGTATGACGCAGACAGTCATTAAACGTTTTCTATCTAATTTTGTAGGCAAACCAGAATATTCTCGTTCTTTTGGGCCTATTTCGTTGTTTCTAAACAACATTTTTATGCTTGAAAACACAAACAACGTAATTGTCTCTATTGAGCAGTGCCATGCATTTGATCGACACTTCAACGATTACTTTTTCCAGTCGTTAAGAATGTTTAGTGATTAATCGTGTGATTAATCTGCGTAGTTGTGGACGATCTGAGTGACTTCGTCGTGGTCGACGTTGGGTCGACGTCGATGCGACGTGCGCGGTGGATGGACGCTCATCTGCAAGAGATGATTGATGAGCGCGTCTTTACGTGCACTCTGTCTCGGTCTGGTCTCGGCACTCTGCGGCAGAGACTGGGCGACGGACGAGTGACCGAGGGACGAGCAGTGCCGCACCGCTACCTTGTCAACTTCGACGAGGATCTCATAGCATCGGATCATCAACATCGTCATCATCACACCGATGACTCGATGTCTTCGGCACACAGCCAGCAAGCACTTCCACGTCGACTGTTTCTAGTCGTAGAAGAGCTCGACTCGCTTATGCCTGGGTTTACTTCCGCTTCCGATCACGTGATCTGTCGGTTCGTCGCTTTCTTTGCCTTGTCTTTGTGTTTTTTTTTATTTACCTTCAATTAACCTTAGATGTAATTTGTATGTATACAGTCTTTAGCGACGGATGTTACAGTAGCAGTTTGTAGTTTGCGTCAGTTTGATTACCGGCGGTTCTTGCCTGTAAGCTTAAATAAACCGCCTCAAATATTATTGTCTGTCCAATGCAATGCATAGCATTGGACAGAGTATAAAATCACCTTTGTGTCCGTGCGTCCGTGCGTCCGTGCGTCCTACATTTTTTAAGCTATCTTCCTTCCACCTTTCCTTTCCCTTTTCCTTTCCCTTCTCTTTCCTTTTTCCCTTTCTCCATTTTCCTTCTTCTTTCTCTTTTCATTCTTCGGTCTTTCTTTCTGTATCCAGGTCCGTGCGTCCAATATTTGAGGCGTCATATCTCCATAATGGTGCAAAATAGACAAATTGTCACTATGGACCACCCATAGGAACTCGGTCCCCGGGAGTCGAATGATCACGTGACCGATGACGTCACGTGACCCCAAAAGGATAAACTCGTGACCCCATTATATTTGAGGCGCCATATCTCCGTAACAGTGCCAGATGGACGCATGGTCACCATGGACCACGGATAGGATCATAGGAAGTCGACCCCCGGGAGTCGAATGGTCACGTAACCGATGACGTCACGTGACCCCAAAAAGTCAAACTCGTGACTCCATTATCTTCGAAGCGCCATATCTTTGTAACGGTGACAGATGGACGCATGGTCACCATAAACCACAAAGAAGAATCGACCCCCGGGAGTCCAATGGTCACGTGACCGATGACGTTACGTGACCCCAAAAGGTCAAACTCGTGACTCCATTATCTTGGAGGCGCCATATCTCCGTAACGGTGCCAGATGGACGCATGATCACCATGGACCACGGATAAGAAGTCGACCCCCGAGAGTCGAATGGTCACGTGACCCCAAAAGGTCAAAGTCGTGACCCCATTATGTTTGAGGCGCCATATCTCCATAACGGTGCAAGATAAACGCAGGGTGACGATGGACCATTTATAGTGAATCGAATGGTCTCGTGACTGACAATGTTTATTGTTTAGTTAGAATAATACAGCAGGATGAAAGGATCATTGCTGCTGTTCATTTTAAAATTAAACTGTTTGATTTTTTTGTACCAGTCTAAACAGCTCACTGATTATATTTATACGGACATATACTGTAAACTATCGAAATGCATTGGACAGACTCCGTGTTCGTATGAACATTATCTTGTATTTATTAAACTGTCTGCGAAAGAGTCATGTTGCTGTTGTTGTTTATTGCGGAATCGATTGCCAGTTTGCAAACAGCTTTGAACAAGTTGCTAACCTACAGCGTGCTCAGATTAACTCAGCCTCCTACCCTCAGCGGGATGGAAAATGAGTAGTAGCATACAAGGTACGGCATGAAGGTATTAGTGTGTATGTCTGCTGGCTGCACCTCATTAATCTTCATTGGCGCCGGTGCATAATCCATCGCGGTATTATTTTTCATGCCCATCAGTTGCCAAGTCGAAATTGTAAGGCGCTTTTGGTTACTAACTTATGTCAGTAGCGCTGAACTTTTTACCAATGGCCATTTGACTATGTTGTGAACAGAATCCACGTGATCGGTGACCGTGATAACTTTGACATCGTTGGTCAGCTCAGAGCGACGTTCCAAGACCGAGTCGTTGCAGACTTCACCGACATTTCAGACGCTGCGCTCACGCTTTATCACCTTTCCAAGTGAGTACCGGTAGTTGGGTTGTTGTCTAAGACCACTTTTGTAAGTGCTATAGCTGAGTCCACTTAGTTTGTCGCCCGAGTTCGAGTTCAAGTCGGAGACACGAAAATGGGAATTTGAGTTAAAACGAATTAAATATTTGTCACAAGAACAACTTCAAAAAGTACACAAGAAACACAAAGATATATTTAACAAAACTAGCAGTAACTCGAGTGATAAAAATAATTGCACGATAAAAAGCACAGAATAGCCCAAATTGCTGTGAACGTTCTTCAGAGCAGAAGTAGTTGTCGATGTTCAGGCTGCAGAGCGGAGAAGAGTTAGAGGTAACGAAGTGTTCAGCGTGCGACATGAAGTCTGGTAAGCTTGCAATTGGCTACAACGGTCAGCCGTCTTTCACGTTTATCAGCGCAGCGTCTGAATCATACGAGCGACAGCTCGACGCCTTCAACATTATCGCTAATTCCAGTCTCTACCAACCATCGGAGGTTTATATAGCCTACATCTTTATTGTTGCCGCCATGTGAACGTAGTGAAGAGAAAAGCTAATGTGTTCATTCGATTTGTCGTTCTGTGTGTAATAATGACGTCATTACATCACTTGCAGATTGGGTATTGTCTGTGACGTCACCAACAGCAACGCTGGGCGTAGTTATCGCTAAACTATAGGCTCTGAAGAAAGCATGTTAGTTAATTGTTTTAACTAGCAAATTAAAAAATGCGCTTAAATTCCTTACCAGCGCTTTCGAGTTCACTAAAAATGCGAAGCAAACCAAAAGTTAACTGACTTTGGCTAATGATTAAAATATTACTTGTCTGAATTTTCGTTGTTTGCTGTAAACTGCGTAGTCGTCGGTCGAGCCGGTTCAAAACGAGCATAAACTACTTCCGGTTCCGGAATTCTGCGACATCTGTCTGTGCGATATAGCGATGACATCACGTGGTATGATGACGTCACGGGCACTAACGCTGACGGCGTGTTCTCATTGGTTCTGCGTGTCGTGCTGGCAGCGACACCTGGCGGAACTCATCGAACGTCGAACTTTGCGTCTCGTCTGCCCGGTAAGTGATCAGCTGCGCTCGACTTTACCCCCAGCAACTATTGGTAGGAGAATTGTTCCCCCCTCCTCCGCTTGCACCCTGTCACGACGCTCTCTTTTTTAGTAAATTTATCTTATCACTGCACCGCAAGCGATTCCGCCTATTTCTGCACATTTTCCGTGGTTGTCTGTCTGCCGTTTGACACAAACATTAGTGGATTCTGCTTACACCGTTCGATGGACTTAGATGCCATTTGGCAAGTACACCTGTCGGATCAGATGAAACACTGTGTAATTAGATGGGGATCCCTGATTCCCAGGGGTAGAGGCGATTTGGAGGCCGAACCCGCAGTAAATTGCTGCTGCCAGCTGGCAAATAAAATTTAGTAGTTGCGTGGACTGGCAACAGCGATTCCGCTTTTCACAAAATTACTTTGTATTTGTTTTTAATGCCTTGTATCACTCGTACAATGATGATGATGATGATGATTAGTATCTAGTGATAACAAGCGATGCTGCTGCTGCTGCTGCTATACAGGCGCGCGGCTGCAGCAGTTTGGTCGACGTCGTGACGTTGATGTCAATTCTACCGATTGGCTTCGTCGATCGTCACACTGCCTGCGTCGCTGAGGCATACATTGACAGCAATCCCAAACACTGGGCCTGGTGCACGAACTCTAAGTGTCAGAGGATCATCCGACGTCATGCGGTACGGCAGACAGGTAAAACTTCGGTTGACAATGTACGAAGTCATTGCACTGGTGTAAAGGGTTGGGTTTTATAGGTCTCGTGACGTGTCGCGTTCGTTTGTCCGTCTGTCCGTCTATCACAAACTGAAAAACGAGAGTGGTAAATGAACCGAACCTTGTGTCAAATGGGTGTACCAATTTTTTGGCCTTAAAAATCCAGGATCGAGGTTATCGAACATCAAAAACTTGCAGAAGATGATGCATATCTCTCGTGCCTACGGCTGGCAGATCACGCGCTAGCCGGCCTACCGGCTCACACGCGTCCGACGGCTTTGCCCACTGCACACCAAACGCGTACGGACGGCCGCATACACGTCGGTACAGAGCATGACGACATTTCTGATAGTTTGCGTGTGTTCGGCAGGTGGCGTCAGTGGGTCGATGACGTCATCGAGTGTTGTGCGCTGCGGCCACTGCGGCACGTCATCATGCTTCGAGTGTCACGACAAACCACACTGGCCTGCCACTTGCACCGAGTCACACGGATACGACCAAATGAGGCAGCAACGAGGCAAGAATCGTTGAATTAAAACTTGATTTATTTTCTTTCTGTTCCCGCCGTAATACTTGCGTCTTTCGCTCAATGGTCACAGAATGAAATTGCTCAAACCGTTATAGCAAACTGGGAAAGTGAGCTAAAGAAGTTCAATAATTTTGAAAAAAAACTCCAGTATTCTGCTTAATCATTTTGAGATTAGTATAAGGCCAGCCGGTTTGCTGTATCTCGACTATTGTTTGAGTTCATATGGTTGTGTTTTTTTAATTATGTCGGCACCTATGTGAACAACATTAACATTTATTTACCAAAGTACAGCCTGACAATAAAACATTAAATAAGACAGCAAGCCGGACAATAAAGCAACAACAAAGGTTCAGTAATAATTGCGCCTGAAAACTAAACACGAAACTAAACCTACGGTAACTTTACAGAACATTTGATATAACGACACTTTGAAAAGTAAAAAAAAATCCGAACTATTCTATGTGCTGGATAAAACATGCAAGTAACAAGAAATCAGTATCGACATGGAAACGATTCTACATATTCACCAAAAAAGTATTCAAAAAACGAAACTCAGCTCAAGCGTGCTACATGTGTGTGCTCGTTTAGGGGACGACAAACGACGCTTGCCGCCTAAGACGGTGTTTGTCCAAGTCAAACGTTGTCCGGCCTGTCATTATCCCATTGAGAAGAATGGCGGCTGTCCTCACATGACTTGTTCGCGCTGTAACAAACAGTTCTGCTGGCTGTGCCGCGCTGACTGGCCGAGTCACAGCTACTCACATTGTCGCCAAGTCCCCGAGATCGTAAGACATACGCTTGTAATGTTTATCGTTTACTACTGGGTGGTGAATGATTAGAATAAAAGAAGCTAATAATGGACGATTGACACTCAGTGACCGGCGATCACTTTTATCTACACGCACGTTCTTATCTGGTCTTTGGGACGAACTTCTTAATTTTTTGTGCGTTTTATTAAATTTAATGTTATTTGTTCGTTACCTTTTTTATTTACATATCCGCTGACGATTTTTTTCTCACAACTTACACGGTTTTTCAGTCCTTAAAAATAAACAGAAAAAATGTTACAGTAATTGTTTCATAAATCATTCTCCTTATTATCAAAAATGTCTGGTTCTACACTGTTTTGTGCGAATAAAGATTAAGGCCTAATCAAAAATAAAGTAATGTTTTTAATTTTTTGGACTAGCAGCAGCAACAGTTCTGCAGATGCTCTGCACAGTTTGGCTGAAAAGTTTTAGTCAGATGTGTGAAAAGTTTAATTTGCATAATTTGCATTTGCTGTAGACGATCGAAATCGACCACACAACGGACGTTGTGATGCATATGCAGTTCTATCAATTGGCCATTGCTCAGCGCTGGAAGCGCACTTGCTGGACCGGCAACAAGATGATGTCCTGGCTCCACTCTCGCTGCATCAAAGTCCAGGTCAGTCGTTGCCTAAACTTTACTACGACCATCCAAGACAACTCAGCCTTCTATCCATCCGGGGTAGGTAAATAGAGTATTGGCCTGCTTGGCTAAGGTTAAGGCGGGCCAAGTTTACCTGTGTGGGGTGGCAAGTACCACTGTGCGATCCCATATGGCAGGTGACACTCCGTAACTCAAAGACGGGTTATCCTATGAATAGCTATACTCAGCTTTAACCTCTAAGTTTTGGACTGATAAAAATTAAAAGACAGCCATTGACACAGCAACAAACAGGTTGCTAAGCCTATGTCTGTTATAAACTTATGAACTTTTTGAATTTTTATTAGTTATTTTCATTATTTGCAAGTACGCGTTCTTCCGTTTTGACGTGATCCGTTGATAAACTGTGTGATAATTTTTCTACTAATTTTCTGCAATTCAAAATAAGCAAGAACCCGAACAGAATTATGTCGAACCATATAACGCGGTCTACTGACTAAAAGTCCGTAGTTGTTAACTGTTTTGCTGAATACTTTAGCACTGCCGCACGTTCGGTTCGTCAACAAATGCGATTGGCGTTCGCTACAAGAAGATGAACAAAGTTCGGGACATTCTGCGACATAGCGCCGCAACGCTCTCAAATCTAGATACATTCCAGATTATACAAGCTGCAGCTACTTTCTATATCGAGGTATTGTGCAACGCATCAACTGCATTTTTTATTTCATTATTTTAATGCAAAGTTTTTATTGCTTTTCAGCGTTTTAGGTTTTCTGCGGCTATAGTCGCCTGTTGAAGACAACAGAGTTGCATACAAATGTAAAAATTTCAGCTTTTAGTGCATTTTTACACACGATGTGGAACGACGGGTATAAAATTCGGCAAATGCGCGAGTGAACACGTTTTAGTTCTTTGTGCCGTCAGTGCGTTTGTGATTCGCTGGCAACCTGTGTCGCTAAAATGTTATATTGATTGACACTGTTTCTGCGAGTTGTTGCAGATCGGTGCAAACATGGCCGTAAACCTGCAGGTTATAGTCAGACGTTAAGCAACATAAAAGTAATAAACTTTAGACATGACAAGTTAGTCTCAAGATATGTTGAGAAATAACTGAAATAGGTTTCATAAATAAAACTTCCGAGAAATTAAGCGTTCGTTGGCGTTAACCGTTGCAGGCGCGGTTCGTGATTGAATACAGCTACGTTCATCTGATGTCATGTACAAAGAGACGAACAACTCGAGTTTACAGAGATCAACTTTGTCTGCTGGCACTGCTGGCCGACGGAATGGAGAAGGTGAGATATTGCTTGAAGCCCAACCTCCACTCATTTATACCCCGTTTACACTATCGAGCAAACATCGAGCAGACATCGAGCAAACGTAGAGCAAACGTCGAGCGAACATCGAGCTGGCTCGTCCAGCTAACATACAGCCAGCTCGTCGAGCCAGCTTGATCGTGTAAACAGGGTATTAGATTTATTGTAAATCTGTTGTATTATATGCTGCACAGGACATCCACAATAAATGAGAAGTAAAAGCCGACAATAAATTAACAAGTTTACAAATTAAAAAGATCGAAAAAATACAACGAATCTTTAGTGTCTTGACATGTCGTTTTTGTCAAGATGTTGTACGGCTTGTTTTACGACTTGTTCCACCAGAAGTCAAAGTAGTGGAGTTTCGGCTTAAGTATTTTGCTACTTATTCGTTACTCTCAAATTAGTATTAAAAATTCACAACAGAAATGATGTAGCAATGAGCTTTTGTGGCTAAGCAAAATCAACTGGGTCTCGCAGGAAATTGTTTTTACCGGTACATGTATTCGTTAGTGATCTTCGTATGAAATAATTTTATTTCCAAAAATGTTTAACTGCAGTATTTCTGCTTTTGTAGTCTTGTTCGACACAAACCTAAGATTCGTTGCCAAACTTTTAACTAACCTTATTAGTTTACAAAATCTATGAAGCACAGTTTTGCTTATTTTCTGCTGCGCACTCTATAATTTGTCCAGGTCCATGTATTTCACTGTAACCGTTTTTTTTGTAAAATATGTACACTGTGTCTCAAAAAAAACCGGACCCCTATTACGTTTTGAAATAACTCCAACAAACTGTGCGTAATAATAATAATGATTAGCTGAGAAAATCGTCAAAAAGTACTCAATATCGTAGTGTGTTACGGGCTTACGATATTTCATAAAAC
>Ga0209367_1012518_pt1 | contig 11070 bp, 3 predicted proteins | sample WorMetLIZISLAND2_FD_187412 | JGI IMG/M metagenome (GOLD analysis project Ga0209367, IMG submission 187412) | Marine gutless worms symbiont microbial communities from Max Planck institute for Marine Microbiology, Germany - Olavius geniculatus... ... | reverse complement strand
CAAATGACAGTATCACCAGCACAATATAGTGATGATAATATTACATTCAAATCACAGTTTATGCATGCTGTTTAATTGTGTCCATTTTTACACTCTGCAACTCGCACAACAAAATAAAGAAAACTTTAATTGGATTGGGCAAGTCCTAAATACTATTTCATTCTGCTAATAATTCTGCTACAGCCTATTTGCAGCCTGTGTAACACAACAAAAGGTTGGCCAGTAAATTTCTGACACTTTCATTTTTTTAGGAACACCCTAACATACATACAGGGTGTTCCAAGAAATGGATCCCCTGATTTTATTGTGCAATAACTTCAGTAAATGTGCACCGATTGCAACCATTTTCCACTGTTACAACAAAAAATTCATAGCGCATAAAAGTAAAATTCTGCTGGACACTTCACTTTTATTATGTAATCACCCTACCTAGCAAAACATACACAACTCCCAAAACTGACGCTGTATTTGCAAGTGTGCATTGTGCAACCTTATAAAGTTTACTCAAAACAATTCCGCACTTGCTTACTTATTCATAGCAATGCTTTGTGACAACACTATTACGTCATATTGTGTTTATACGTAAAGTTGCCTGTTTTAAACATTTAATGGCGCACGAATATGTAGGCCATGGGTAGAATAACGAAAGATGATTGCTGTTTAATAGCAGGGTTACGTCAGTTCAAGTCAAATTTGAGAATGTTTCCCTTGCACTAGATTGCTGAAATTTTGCACGCATAGAGCTGAGACACTGCGCTAATTAATTAGTACATAGGGCCCAGTACTGTTTAGTTTTTGGTTTTGGGGTTGCTGATGAACCATTAACACTGATAAGGCAAACACGTAGCATCACTTTTGGGAGTGGTGTGAGTTTTGCTAGGTAGGGTAGATATATAATAAAGGTGAGATGTCCAGCATAAGTTTACTTTTATGCGTTATGAATTTCTTGTTGCAACAGTAAAATGGTAAAAATCGGTGTACATTTACGGAAGTTATCTCAAAATGAAATCAAGGGGTCCATTTATTGGAACACCCGGTATATACATATAGCGCTGGCCAAATTAGCAGAAATCTTTCACAAATAAGCCAGTTTTGCTGTTTTGTGGTTGTTTTGCACAATAGCACAACACAAGTAGATGAAATAACACACAATATACATTTCTATTAATTATAGTGAAGCTAGACACCATCCATATCAAGAACTGTACAGGGAGGAAAAGGGGGGGGGAGGGGTGGCATCCAGCCTGATTAGATACCCCAAGGGTGGAGATGGTGGAGTTCACCCACAGACATATACATCAAAATATCAGGTCCACCCCCTTACTTAGCTGAATACAAAAGGGCTCTGTCCTACTTTCTTCAGACGGCTATGTCTAATGATATGGTCAACACTACATACCTTTTTATACTTACCTCTACAAAAATAAAGTGAACAAGGAGGTTATTTTTTGGGTCTGCTGCTTTGTTAGCTTAATAGTAGTGCGTAGTTGTAGTAGACTAGTAGTTGTAATGTAGTGGTGCCGACGAAGCTGGAGAATACAGGCTAGGTCAACTCAGCCTTTCATCCCTCCGGGGTAGGTAAATCGAGTACCGGCCTATCTGGCTGGGGTTAAGGCGGGGCGCGTTCACCTCTGTCGGGTGGCAGGTAACACTGTGTGATTCCATATGACAAGTGAGCTCTGTGAGGGGTTCGCTCCCTAAAGCTATATTCTGACCTTTGCCTTTACGGCAGCTACCTCATTGGCTGCATCACACGTTTTTCCAGCAATACATCGTAGTAGCTACTAGTTGTTGTTGCAGTAGTTAGCATTAGTAGACTGAGTGTTGCTGTTATTGTAGTGGTGTGTAGTAGTTACCGTGGAGACGCTGAGGCTGCCAGGGGATACAGGCTACAGCAGCAGCCTCACTAGCCGCATCACAACTCGTGCCATCATCTCGTCCTCCTGTCATCATTGTCGTTACATTACACTCATCTAGAGAGAGTGCGTTCACACTGCACTGCAACTCGTCATAGACAACCGGCAGCGCAGACGTGTGACGAACGTTATACACTGCCTTCCAGCTGGACACACAGTACTCTAGTACTAGTTGTAGCACTAACAGCCACAACAGTGTTTATGGTGCTATTATCATGGCACTGTCATTGCAAGAGTTCACCCAGTTCATCCGATGAATATAGGAAGAGTGCTGGGTAGCCACCGACCTTCAGACCAAGCCAAACTGCTTGAGCCACAGGCAGGTCCACCTAAACTTGTTGTGTAGGATAATTAGATGTAAGCAGCAGCAGCAGCTGAGGCGCTGCTAGCGATGCGGCTGCTTACATCTAATTATCCTACACAACAAACTGGCAGCCAGGGTTTTCAATAGCGGACGTTTGGGCGTAAATACACCCAAAAATTTCAGCCTGTACGCCCAAATTTTAAGACGTGGACGTCACGACGTCCAAATCAATTTGCTTCTTATTACGTTTATTTGTCTATAATAAGCTGGAAATTGACTTCAGAATCTGTTTCCCAATGTTTCGTTGATTCAATAATTTTCGCTGACTGTCGTGTTCTTGAATACTTCATTTTATGAAGACGTACTTGGCACGGCAACCATATTAACTTATTCTGTCAACAGTTCTGATCCAGAAACTGCAACTTCTGTTTTGTATAAAGCTACTAAAATTAAATGTTGCTTGTTTTTTTTACAAAAAAAGCCCAACTGTCGCTAGGGAAAATGCGCTACAGCCTATATAGTTCCTGTTGCACTACTGACCTTTAAGGTCATCCAAAATCAATAATTTTCATGTCATTTGAAAGCCAATATATGTGACTTTCTATTAGTGATTAATAGGTAACTTGGCCCTATCTTTCACCATTTCTGAGATACGGCTACTTTACTTGAAGCTGCGGTGAAACCGCTGCAGATGGAGACATGGTTGCTATTGACAGTCTATAAGAAGTCGCCAGCGCCCTATTCGATAGTACCATCGCCGACCCTCTACGACTAAGCGTTTAGTCACAATACCCAGTGATTGTCATACGTTATCTAACGTCTTTGGTCATGACCTTCCAAGGTCATCCAAGGCCAATGATTTTCATGTCATTTGAAAGCCAATATGTGACTTCCTATAATTAATCAATAGCAATCTAGGCCCTATCTCGCACTGATTAATCACAATACATCCGTGACAGACAGATGACAATCGTGCCACAGACGCGCTATTCAGCATGGCTGTAGCGCGTAGCGCGTAAAAACCACGACCTATGTTGGTGGTGCGTTAGTGACGCATATGTAGTAAGTCTTGTTTTGCATTAAGTTTTTGCTTGATTTTTCTTGTAGGCCTACTGCATGACTTCCAGATTTTGTACACTAACGTCCAAATTTTTAGCTTAGAAGTCATGACGTCCTGAAAATTCAGGTCTATTGAAAACCCTGGGTAAGGGGACAAAATGCACCCCTGCCTTACTCCTTGCTTGGCTTGAAATTAATGTGTGTGTTGGTATTAAACGCAGATTTTAGCAGTTTAAATTTCAGCTATCTGGGTTTAAGGAGCCCTATGTACGGCAGCATCAAATATGGGTGTTCTTTCAAAATGCGCGATTTCTGTTAATAGTCACTAATTTAGCGTGAAAACGGCTGCAGATAAGCACAGACTTGCTGCATACCGTTAAAAGCATTACTGACGAGCTTTCAAACACACAAACATTGATGACCTTTAACTACCTTGAAATCTAGGCCTAAAACGCGGGTTTTAGTTTTTTTTCGCGATTTTAGACACTGAAGTAAATTTCAAGTAAATTACATTTAAATCACTAGAGATAGACCACCACAGCCTGTGTGTAAAATTTTCAGCATAAAACGTACATTTCAGCTGTTTCAGTTTGTACTTACTAGGTTCAAGAAGTCTTCCATACGGAGGCCACAAATTTAGATATCCTTTCAAAACGCATTATCTTTTATTGCACGTTGTACAAAGTACGCTGATTCCTCAGGTTGCAGCAGGCCTACGGATGCTGTCGCGCGTCACGTGAGTTTTGTTTAATTTACTTGGTAAGGCCTAACTGACAATGACAATGACAATGAGTTTATTTCGCATATTTGCGGCTCGGTAGCCGAGTGCAAACAGAAAAGACACCGTGACGGTGGTGACGGCCCGCCATAGCCAAGGGCCGCTATAGCCACAATCCCACAGTCGATGGTACGAATGGCTAGCTCCGCCACACTTTCCTATAGGCTACTAGGCTTAGGGTTAGGGTTAGGGTCAGAGTTAGGGTTAGGGTTAGGGCTAGTGGGGTCTTAACCCTAACCGTTACCCTAACTATGGTGGTCCCTGGCTATGACTATGGCATTGTGGCTATGGCGGCCCTTGGCTATGGCGGGCCACAATCGTGACGGTGACGCCGAAGCAATGAAGTGCGGAATTCGATAGGCCTACAAAAACGCACGCAACCAGCCCACCAATATCATGCGCGGTGCGAAACTTCAGTGTAGCCTAAGAAAAAACTTACGTATACACAACGTATGCTACTCACAATCGTACTGGCAGATGAAGTGCCCCTTATCACCCCAGCAGAAGTTTTCGTTTAAAACGACGAATTCATCGTAAACACCAATTGTCGCGCACCAGCTGTTTCTGTGGTGAACAAAGTCTTTTGTCGTGAGAGCTGAATGCAATCGTACAAGTACATTGTTACATATTTATTAAATATAAAAAAATTACCAGTTTACACTAGTGTGTAAGGGCGACCGAGTCATACACCCCAAACAGCAGAAATCATATTACTAGAACACAGAATGATTGAGCGACGAACTGACTGCCCTTACAAACCATGTGACGTAACCCAATTTAACCTTTTCCATCCCGCATTATCCCGTAAGCCAATAAATGTGTGAAGTTAAAATTCTGCATTGTGCCTTGTATCGAGTTGTCCGCCGGCCCAGCAGAAATGAAGTTCTTTTGACCTAACTCCTATAACTTCCATACAAAATTGTGTACAACTACGGCATATGAATCGTCCGTGACGACTTAACGGTACATCACAGGCACGTGGTAGCGCAGCAATAAGTAATAAGTTACATCTTTTTTAATATACCAGTACCCGAAGGGCCCCTACATGAAGCCTAAAGGCTTTCACCATCGATACTTATCGAATGATGCGTTCCTTTTTTTCTCAAGTAAAGTAAGCAGAGAACACCGAGTCTTTGCGCAGACGAGTAACAAGAAACATTGTGGATTTACTTCATTCCTAATCTTGAAATGTTCGTTCATAAGTTTTGAGGTTAAGAAGATAAAGGTTAAATTTAAGTGATTCATGACGAGCGAGGTGTGGATAAGCTGATGAAATCATGACTTCTGTAATCTGCATGTATAGATGACCTACAGCCCATGGTGATTAAGATACCGTACACCTACATGCACGTATATAACTAGTCTTCCAAAAGAGGTTCAACTTTTTTTCTAATTTAACTCTTTTGGCTACGGACCAGCGGTACATTTAATCAGCTGGAAACAGTGATGTGATGCCTCGAGTCGAGGCAGTGCCTCGTTTCTAGGCTGCCTCGAGGCAGATTTTTACTGCCTTGGTCTTGGTCTTGGTCTTGGACTTTGGTGCCTTGGTCTTGGCCTTGATCTTGAAGGTTGATGTCATGGCCTTGGCCTCGATCTTAAAGGTTAGTGTCTTTGTTTTGTCTTGGTCTTGTCACAAGACCGAGACCAAGACACTAACCTCCAACGCAAGATGCAACACAATACGCACTAGATAAATCATTGTGATATTGAGTTCACTTGTATTTTCTTACACACTTTTGGACAAATATTTTATTTAGATCTACTTGAATCTTAACGTATGAATTTTTACGCATTATGTACGACCACCGCCCTCATCGCTCTTTTTTCGGACGGAGTCCTCTATATCTCTTTTCCACAGCCCAAGCGCCGCCCCGGCAGAGGATAGATTGTTTCTCATGGTAGAAAGGGGGCCTTGCCTGTAAAGGGGTGACAGACAATCGCTCTGACTACAAAGGCTGCTCCGACTGGCACAGTTATAGAAATATGGCGCCTCAAAGATAATGGGGTCACGACATTGATCTTTTGGGGTCATGTGATGTCATCGGTCACGTGATCGTTCGACTCTCGGCGGCCGATTTTTTATGGGTTGTCCATTGTGACCTTGCGTCTATCTGGCACCGTTACGGAGATATGGCCGTTTGAAGTTCTTCCAGGAAGGCTCTTTTAGGAACAGAGGTCGGTCGTCGTTTGGTCCTCAATATTTCACTGATCTCATATACTCCTTTTCGATACGTTTGGAACGTAGCGCGCGAGGTGTAAAAATTAGCGTAGAATATGGGTGCTAAATTCGAGGTTCATGCAGGCAAGCATTGCTGAAAACTTGCCAACCGGCTATCTGTAATGGTCTACTTGCTAGGCTTGAGGTGATAGTTGGCTGACTAGCGGATCCGTGATACCGTAGCCTACTTGCTACGGTTGAGGTCGTCAGTTGTTTGGCTGCTCGTCGTATCGCCGCAGGAACACGGTCTTAGCCGGTACATATGAGCACTATTCGGTGCTTGTAGGCTACGTACTGACTTAAGCTGTTCAAGGGCCGGATATTGGACCGGTCATGACAGGTGACAAAATTTGACCGGTCATATAGCAATAGGATATTTGACCGGCTGCTGGTCAAATATCTTGTGCCTAAAAATTACGTACTCTAATGTTTCTGTTGTCCTGTGCTCGTGACTGTTAAGGCTTTTGTCAGTGCAATGACAGTGTCTGACACTGAGAGTTTGAAGGCTTAGGCCTATGCTTGTGTACATATTTGCCAACAATCAACTCACTGCCAATGCACTTAGGCCTATTAAAGATATTATACTGTTTTCTTTATTGTACCTGACGTTTGTCCGTCGATCCAGTGCCAACTGACGCTGTCGTTGAATTTACGAATGTGAGCAGCAATCCAAACAGATCGGTTTTGTATCAGGCTGTACGAGTCACTAACTATGAACTGCTGAAACACGTTGTCAACATCCTCATCAGTAATGATCGGCAGCGTCGAGTCTCTTCTCGCACAAAACTTTCTCGCTTCATTCCAATTCAACAGCGAACTATCCGTGTAGAAACAATGGTGCTGATTGTTCACTTCGTAGCATCTCGACACCTCGACTCCGTTTGTGAAGGTGCCAGAAATATAACCTGCACAAAGTCAAGTAAAATACGCATATATACCGTGGGCCATAAAAAACGTGGCACTTTACTTTTGTCAATATCTTCGCCGATAATTGACCAATTTTTAAATTTCTTTTACTGGCGCACTCCGCAGACAATCTACAATAATACGATTATTATATATTTTACCACGCTCTAACTGCGTTGTTACACTACCGTGTAAAACATAAATTTTCAAAAATGACCAAAATATTATAATGCATATACAAAAATTATATTTTAAAAAATTGTACCAATTTTTATACAAAAATTAAATTATATTTAGTACCCGATACATTTCTGATTTCACATACAAAAAAAAATTTTGTTTTTAATATTAATTTTTTATGCAGTGACAGCATACTGGTAATGTAACATGCCATTTAAGAACGTGCAACAGTCCAAAAATGCAACTTTCAGAGGATACTGACAAACATTTCGAAGATGAACTGCAAAAAACTGGGCATGTTATTAAAAATATTTGGCAAACAAAAAAGCACCGATCAAAAGCACGGGTCTGACAGACTGACACATGCACACAATAAAGAAAACGTGACCACTGTGAAAGAAATGATAGCCCCGCTAAGGCAGGAAGGCCAAAAACAAACACATCGTTTAACATGTCAGATATCCAAAGGAACGGATCTAACACAGTGCAGCATCGTACGAATCATTTAATGTGTTTTTTGTCTGAAGTGTTTTTCGTTTACCAACATGCATGCTGCCTAACTGTTCCGTACATTTATATTTCACAAGGTAGTGTAGCGACAAAGTTAAGGTGTGGTCGAATATTTAATAACCGTCTTATTCCACTGAATTGGGCAGGAGGGACAAGGAAAGCTTGAAAAAAACGAAAAAAATGGACAAAAGAAAGTAAAAGCAGAAAGCATACACTTTTAATGGTGCTTTGATAAGGGTGCAATTTTGCACCCCACGTATATGGGTGCTTAGTTACACGCTTATGGTGTACATATGCACTTATAAATAGGGTGCATTTTTGGTACTTAGGGTGCACTTGTGCACTGTCATTTAGGGGTGTATATTTGTACACCTGTAGGCCGTGGGTGCATTACATTACATTACAGCGTTAGGGTGTATAGTTGCACTTTTAGATAGGGTGCAATTTTGGTACTTAAGGTGTAATTGTGCACCGTTAGTTAGGAATATATTTTTATACACCTTTAGGCCGTGGTGGACATTTACACCCTAGGGTGTGCAGTATGATCCACCTTTTTGGGCGTAAGTCCACACCTTTTATAATTACAGTGTAAGAAAACCTGTGGTCCTATATACAGGGTGGGCCAGAAAAAACGTGTCACTCTACCTTTGTCTATATCTTTGCGAATTATTAACCGATTTTCAAATTTTTTTACTGGCACACTTTGCAGACAATCTGCAATAACGTGATTATTACATATTCCACCACACGGTAAATGCGCCTCTACACTACCTTGTGAAATATCAATGAAATATAACGATAATAACGAACAAATATTTTGGTAAAATGACAAAAATCACTTCAGAACAACATTACAGTGAATGGTCTGTATAACACTAAACTGTGTGGGTCTAACACAGTCTATGTCATACAGATTATTCATCGCATTAGTGATCTGAAGTTTTTTTTCATTTACCTAATTTTTTGTTATTGTAGCTAGTTTTTGCTTACCTTTATATTTCCCAAGGTAATGTAGAAACGCATTTACAGTGTGGTAGAATATATAATATTGCAAATTGTCTGCAGAGTGTGCCAGTGACGGAATTTTAAAAATTGGTCAATAATTGGCGAAGTATGGACAAAAGTCAAGTGGCACGTTTTTTATGGCCCACGGTGTAGTGGCGGTAATTACCGGTAGCTCAAAAGACGGGGCTGTGGAGTTGCTATAGGCAAACAACTAAAAATAGTTTAACAATGTAATTTGTTCCATAACCCAGTCCCTTTACTCTAAAACGGGGATGTAAGCATTTTCGGTGAAAATACACGGTGTTTCATAAAAAGGACCACTTTTTGTTTTTTTCTAATTCATTAAAATAATGATCAATTCACACAAAATTTATAACAATTGTAGCTGAAGAAATACTAATTTAAAATATTGCAACAAAATATAGCAGTTGACTAAATGTTCTTTGCTAGTTGTGACGTAACGGTGAGATCATAATGTGTCACGGGTACAAGCTTAATAGTCTCAACTAGTGCTGTCAGTTGCTACCCTGCTCCGATGGTGAAGAATTTGGTTCGCTGATGACAAATTTCTGAAGTTTTACAGTGTTGCAGCCACAAAAACATGCAAAGCGATCGCATTTACGTATCTGTGAAGATAGTTGGACTTTCACATGTTCGAGCAAGACAGTGCACTTGCACACCGAGCTTGCAAATGGTTGAGTTTTTTGATCGCAGGATGCCTTTTCTCGTGACCCCATGTTGCTTAGTGCTGACAAGATAAACATTTTTCATTAGCGAACCAGATTAAGTTCACCATCGAAGCTGGGTAGCAACTGACAGCACCAGTTGAGACTATCAAGCTTGTACCCGCGACACATGGTGACGTCAGCATTACGTCACAAGTAGCAAAAAATAATCAACTGCCATATTTAGTTGCAATGTTTTGAATTAGTATTTCTTCAGCTACAACTTTTACCAATTTTGTGTAAATTGATCATCATTTAAGTAAATTATGGAAAAAAACAAAAGGGGTCCTTTTTATGAAACACCGTGTATGTGTCGTGCAAGTAGTCGTTTAGTTATAATCAACCGTCTAGGACCGATATTATATTGTGATTTTTGATAGTTTTAGAACACAAGCAGACGTCCTGCAAACAGGAATCATACAGTCATATCTGACCTACACTCAGTGTGCACTTGACACATACAGTGCAGGCTTTCCTAGATTACAATATAGGCCTAGATGAACTAATAACCTACCTATTATGATAAAGTGGTAGATGATTGTATTACTCAACATTGACACTGTTTTTGTACAAGAAAATATCCAGTTCGTAATCAGTACAGATAGTGTAGCTAGTCGAACAGTCAACAAGCACTCAACTAACAATTTATGTTCATACGCTTCAGTGACCATGTGTGGTGGCTGCCTATTGAGCAATACAAGTAGCATAAACAGGCCTAAGTTCAATGTAGGTTGGTCAACCGCCAACTAAGAACAGCTAGCTGCACAAATGTAATATTACAGAACCATAACTGAAAAACATGTAGCAATGTTTCATATGTAATTGAACGCAAACTCCAACTATCGAATCATTCTACGTGGTATATCTGCAGCTGTGTCCTGGCAGAAAGTGGGATGGGGGCACATGCCCCCCTTCTTTGAATTTTAAGCTGTTATCTTTTTTGTGTAAAAAAATTTGTCCAAAGATGCGAAATCTGGAGCTAAAAGATTTTCATTCGGAAAAAAAACAATTACTAGCAGAATTAAAATTTTGGATACTCATGATTTTCTCGGTCGGGAATTTGCAACTGTCTTTCGGAATTCTGTCGGGAATTTTAGTGTCTGTTTGAAAATTGCGACTTTCTGCCCCGTCAACTTTTTAACCCACTCACACCGCTGTATAGGCTTGACTATATCTGCACTGAGGAAGTGAATATACTTATGTCACATGTGCTTTAAACTTACAGTGATAAGGACTTATTATACTCTACTTGGGGAAGTAATAGTGTAAAACATTTGTTGAAATTCTCTACTCAACTGCATAAATTACTGGCAAAATGTTCAAATATTATCGTCCAAAAATGTTTAGGCTACAGAAACTGAAAAACCACACTCGTCAGTAGGCTCTATATTTCAGAAATCCATTAAGCCTGCCACACTGCAGATGTGAGATAGATGTCTCAAGCAGGTATCAATGCAGATTGTAGGACA
>Ga0209367_1012516_pt1 | contig 11072 bp, 4 predicted proteins | sample WorMetLIZISLAND2_FD_187412 | JGI IMG/M metagenome (GOLD analysis project Ga0209367, IMG submission 187412) | Marine gutless worms symbiont microbial communities from Max Planck institute for Marine Microbiology, Germany - Olavius geniculatus... ... | reverse complement strand
ATTTATTTATCTTCAGTAGCAGGCTCGAAGCCCATGAACACACAAAACACAATTATAACACAAAGACTAAGAAAAAAACTAAAATAAACTACTACGCCAACTTTTACTAGAAATTTGGGGCAAAGCCCAACGCGAGTCCGCCCGGCGCCCTAAGTCCGACCTAGGGTGGGTAAACATTAGCCGAGTAATCTCTGGTGTTAGTGGACCAAACTTCACCATTTTTTTTTATTCAACGCGCAATTAATAATACTTGATAACGATTGTTACCGCTTGTCGATATCTCTATTCGTTCCAGAGACATTTGCGGTCAAACTCGAAAATTGTCATAAAACGCAATAAATTTTAGACGTTTTTTGCCCTCCCAAATTTTAAGGGAGCGGTGACCCCCAAAAGTTACATTCATGTTATTACCCCATATGGCAGCACATCACATGGCACAGTCTTATGAAGCTACTCCCTCTGGCTCGAAAGTTCTCGCGGCTAATACGCTAAATTATGAGCCAATTTTTGACCCTTTTTGAAAAAGGTTGTAAAGGGGGCCCCCGTCCCCAGTGGGGAGTGCGCTAGTAAGACTTGGTCATTTTCTAGCGGGTGTAAAAATTTGAAGGCGTAGCACCCCCTGGGGGTCAACATATGACCTTCCGAAAAAGTCGATATTACCAATTTTTTTCTGTTCAATGTGGGATTAACCGTACTTGATAACGCCGTTTACCGCTTTTCGATATCTCTATCCAGTCCAAAGATATTTGCGGTCAAACTCGAAAGTTGTCGTAAAACGCACTAAATTTTAGACGTTTTTTGCCCTCCCAAATTTTAAGGGAGCAGTGACCCCCAAAAGTTACATCCGCGTTATTACCCCATATGGCAGCACATCACGTGGCACATTCTTATAAAGCCACTCCCTTTGGCTCGAAAGTTCTTGCAGCTAATACGCTAAATTATGAGCCAATTTTTGACCCCCTTTGAAAAAGGTTGTAAAGGGGGCCCCCGTCCCCAGTGGGGGGTGCGCTAGTAAGACTTGGTCATTTTCTAGCGGGTGTAAAAATTTGAAGGCGTAGCACCCCCTGGGGGTCAACATATGACCTTCCGAAAAAGTCGATATTACCAAATTTTTTCTGTTCAATGTGGGATTAACCGTACTTGATAACGCCGTTTACCGCTTTTCGATATCTCTATCCAGTCCAAAGATATTTGCAGTCAAACTCGAAAGTTGTCGTAAAATGTACTAAATTTTGGACGTTTTTTGCACTGCCAAATTTTAACGGGGGCGGTGCCCCCTAAAAGTTATACCCGCGTTATCACCCCCATCTAGCAGCACGTCACGTGGCAAAGTCTCATGATGCTACTCCCCTTGGCTCCAAAGTTCTTGCAGCTAATACGCTACATTCTAAACCAATTTTTGACCACCTTTTGAAAAAAGTTGTAAGGGGGGCCGCCGTCCCCGGTGGGGGGTGCGCTAGTAAGACTTAGTCATTCTCTAGCGGGCGTAAAAATTTGGGGGCGCAGCACCCTCTAGGGGCCGAAATACGCTCTTCCGAAAAATTCGCTTTACGTGGGTACGATTTCACATAGAGATCTCCAAGGTTACTGAACCAAACTTCACCGGACTTGTTTTGCCTAACGCGGGAAGAATCGAGATAGATAAAATATTTGTTCGATTTTGAATATCTTCATACGTTCCTGAGATATTCGCCGCCGAACTTAGAAGTAGCCCGAAATCGGGCTAAATTTTGCATGTTTTTGACCTTTGAAATTTTTTGGGGGGGAAGGTCCCCCGAAATTTTGGACCGGCGTTATAAAATTGGGCGTAGTTTTGACCACCGTGCAAAATTTCACGCCGGTCGGCCCACGCATCTCGGAGATCTCGCGTTGAAAAAAAAACATCTGGAAACATCTGAAAAAAACAACTGAAGTCCTCCCGAAAACTATCGTTTCCGGGCGGACTAAAAAACTGGCTATTTAAAAAACAAGTCCGATGACAAAACAGCATTGACAAACGAATTGTCACTAATTTGCAACTAGAAATATGGGGCAGAGCCCAATGTGAGGCTGCCCGGCGCCGTAAATCCGATTGGGGGACAGTTGAGGGGTTGAAATTTTTTTCGCAGCAGTCACGTGGCCAAATCAAGCAGAATGAGCACCTATTTGTAGCAGTAGCAATGGCAGTGCGTTGTTATTTTGTATCTTTGCAAATGTCATGTATTGTCATATTACGTCGACCAGTGTTGAGATCAGTGACGCTATAGAGCTGACACTGCGGTCGTGCCAACAGGTTTTGGTTAGGCTATCTAGCGTTCTTAGTGATAGTTCTGAGCTATTATGCGACCTTTCTTTAACGCAAGAACAAGATTGGTGCCAGGAGTCGCTGGTGTGCTTTTTTGCAGCTCCAAAAAACATAGGTTATTGGACAGCAAAATGCTTCGGAAAAGGATGCACATTATCGCTTCTAGATGTTTTTGGGCTGGCCAATCACGGGCGTCAGTCGGCTTCAGCGCCCAATGGCATCATTGCGTGGGGGACTGCCCCCTAGGCCTACATTTTGAGCTGTGACAAAATTGTTGGAAAATTTGTGTCCAAAATGCAAAAATTTGGGGCAAAATCCCCATTTGGGAAAATTTGGGGGAAAATTTAATTGTGAGCACCCACAGCCTTCCATCGGAAATTGGTGGTGTCCGTTTGAAAACTGCAATTCCTGCCCTGGCTACTTTTAAACCCACGACGCCGGCGTTAGCGCCAACTACACGGACGTAGGGACGGCCGCATTCATGTTGGCACAAAGCAACTGACAGCTTTGCTTGTTTTCATTAGAGCTCTGTAGTTTAGAACGATTGATTGTGTTATTGCTGTAGTTGTATACGATAGCTTACTGAGATGTTTAAATGATGATTTAATTAACTGTGTGCTGTTTAATTTTTTTACTTTTTTGCATGTCAAACGTGTAGGCCTACACCAAACGGCAAAAGCAAATCACAGGCATTTCGCTGTTTAGCCACCCTAAACACCGAAATGCCTGTCTCTATTCGTTCCAGACATATCTGCGGTCAAACTCGAAAGTTGTCGTAAAACGTACTAAATTTTGGACGTTTTTTGCCCTCCCAAATTTTGAGTACTCATAAAAACACACAAAATATCAAAATACATCTAAGCAAGCACCGATAATGATTGTTAAGGGAGTTTGTGGGCAGCTACTGTTGTAACGTAGCCTAAACGTTGGCGTGGTGACTGGTGAGCCTATACGACGTACGTGTTATGTGATGCGTATACATCACTTGCTTACAATGTACTTACGTACCTGTGCGCACACCTGCATTACGGAAATTGTGATTATGTTGTCCCCCTACTTGGACACTAAAACAGTACGAATGACCTCTGATGTTACGGAGCAGTAGCGTACCGTAGCCAGAAATGTGAATTGGGGGTCGCCTTTCTTCCCTTTCCCTTTTCCTTTACTTTCTTTTCTTTCCCTCTTTTTCCTCCTCTCCTTAGCCGTTTTTCGGTTTTTCCTATCTTCCTCTCTTTTTTCCTTTCCTTAGAAGTCCGATCTCTGAAATCCAGCTAGGGGATCTCGCTGGGGGAGCGCTGTGAGCTCCCTCAGCGGGGTCTGGGATGGAGGCACATACGAAATTGAATTTGATACATTTTAACGTTAAAATGTGATATTTTATTTGGTCTGTTAGCAACAGTTTTATTTATTTTCCTGCGAATCAGCTGACCGAAATCAGTGCATCTTAGATAATAAAAGCAAATCGGGATCAGAATGGGGGACGTTCATAGTCGGCAAGTGATAAAATGACTGCGCGAGTGACGAGGTTAAGTTGCGGATGTCACCCGCTCAATGCGGGTAACTATCAGACTTGTAGGCGGTGTGAAGGATTTGCGTAAAAGAACAGCAAGAAATTTATTCGGCTCAAATACATGATTCGTAATAACATCCAATAGGCTCTACATGATATATCCGTAGACCCAATACTTGTAAAGAAAGTGTCGTCAGTATCCAATTTGCCTGAAGGTGTAAAGTTGCCGACTAAAACCACAACGATCCAAACGTCTCGGTTCTAAACGCATTAATGTTGCCTTTCCGCGCGTGTGTTCTTTAGAATAGACTAGACACGTTAAACAAATGTGCACGTGTGCGTTTGCGTATACAACTGTCATATTGCTGAAAATGCCAAACAACGTACAGCTGAACCCCAAAAGCTGACTTTTAGCAGTAGCATTATGATGAAATGAAAGCACGAAGCCGACGACGCCCTGTACTCTAAGCGGTAGTCTCCGTAACCGCCGCTGCCGCCGCCGTTAAGACCACGGACCGCAACCAAGCGTTAAGTTAGCGGTCCCGGACCGCTAAGGTTCCACGCCGCCGCCGCCGATAATGGGGTGTTTACACGATCCAACAAACGTCCAGCAAACTTCCAGCAAACAGTGCTGTCAAAAGTATCCAACTTGAGTACTTGGTAAAAAGTACAAGTAGCCTAACTGGCCAAAAAGTTACTCCGTTACAAAGTAAAAGTAACTCCCAAAAAGTTACTCAAGTAAAAAGTAAAAAGTAGTGGTCTAAAAAAGTAAAAGTAACTTTTCTGGTAAAGACAGCAGTTTAACACTGTTCAATATTCATATTCTTTTTGTTTTCTTACGAACGTTATCTCAATAACACACCATGCTAATTAATGCACAAAAACAGATGTTCTTCAAATAAAATAGGCCTATTGAAGTTTAAACATTCATAAGTCTCTTGGTAATTAAAATTAACAAGGAGACTAAAGCTGCGCTATTAAAAGTCAACGGACAAAAACAGATGTTTCTAATTAAAGCAACAGACTCAGTTAACTAACTCGCTCTAACTAACTGACCTAGTGACTGCGAACTGACAAGGGACTACTAGCAAACACTGCCTAGCAGCCGGCCCAGGAACGATCGCTGGTGATAACATCAGTTGCCGCTGTAGCCGGTGTCGACTTGACCGACTACCACCCCGCCGTGTAGGCATTCATTGTCCACTGCATTTACCACTACCAGCACGGCCAGTGCTGGGGTGACCTGACGCTGCATCTTGCGCTGCAGTGGCCCCGCACCACAATTCATGCAGCACTGCAGTCTATTCATCAGCTCACAGACGGTATCAGCCGCTGACAAATGGACAATGGACATCCTTTGGTTTCAGGTTGCGATTTCCTGGTATATTGACCCATTAGCGTGTACGACCGAGTCATAAATTTTTACTTGTAACGCAAGTATTTGGGAATGTGACGAAGTAAAAGTACAAGTAACCAACCGCTCAAAAAGTTACTCCGTTACTAGTAAAAGTACTTGATATTATTTTTACTTCGTTACAAGTAAAAAGTAATACTTTTTTACTTTTTACTTGTAACGAAAGTATTTTTACTTCGTTACCGAACAGCACTGCCAGCAAATGTATTCATAATGCACGTGCTAATGCTGGAAGTTTTCTGGACGTTTGATGCCATATGTTATAATGGAGCTGGACGTTTGCTGGATCGTGTAAACACCCTATAAGCTAGCGGTCTTAGCAATTTAACGAAAAAGATCAAACAATGTGTTGTGCTGACACTGCTGCAAGCAGAGCGCCAGCGTGAGTGCGCGCGTCCTCGTCAGTCGTCATCTGTGGTCACGGTCACAGTTTCAGCTGCCAATGGTGACTGAGAATAAGTGAATTAATATTAATAAGCATGACTTATGAGCATTAGATTTACGTGAACTTTCATAATTTTGTATCATTACCTGTCCCATATTGCTATAGCATAGCATGGGACAGCTTATAAAATCACTTCTGTCACACTGTCATTCTCTCAGTCTGTCTGTAAACACTCCTACGGCCACAATAATTTTGATTCGAGTTTGATGAAATTTTGGATAGTGATTCGGGGGCAAAAAGGAGGATCGAGTTTGTTTGGGATAAAAATCTGATAACTCCTTCCCCTATTTTACCCCCAATTTTGAAAAATTTGCATTACGGCCTATGGGACTTCAAAGCGGTATAACTCGGTCCCCGTAAAAGATAATTGCGCGCTTTTTGCACCTACCCCCTATATTTGGACCCGGGCTATCCGATGGTGTCATTTAAATTTTTCTCCTGCCGACCCCTGTTGCTATGGCAACGAATTTTGGGACAAAATTGACTAACTCGGCTCCCGTGAAAAATAATTGCGCGTTGTTTTCACCACCCCTATTTTCGGGCCCGGACTATCCGATGTCGTCATTTAAATTTCTCGCCTGCCGACCCCTGTTGCCATGGCAACGAATTTTGGGACAAAATTGACTACATCTCGGCCCCCGTGAAAGATAATTGCGCCCTGTTTGCACTTACCCCCCATTTTACGCAGCTGCTATGCTATATCGTGGCAATGGGACAGATACCTCGTTCCGCAGAACGTATTTCTAGTTTTTATAATGAACAATGGTTTCGCGTAAGGTTGAGAAGAATAAAATGAATGAATGAATGAATGAATGAATGAGAATACGTTCGTTAGGCCTACCGTACGACGTAGCCTACTTTAACACTTCATGTACTGCGGAACATAAATTCATTATTAGTCTAGCTCATAATTGGCATAATAATTTTGGTGGATATGTACGCTCACGTGGCAAGTCGGATGTGTGGAAGCATTACGGCCCGGGGAAAACATTCTGATGAGAAAATTTGTGAATTTTGCTTCTTAAAACGGCGCACTATGGTGTACTTTATGTTTCTAAGCGACGGCGGGCCCTCAAACCTCGCGGGGCCTGGGGTAACTTGCCTCCCTATCACGCCATCTTGACCGGCCTGCCAGTGACAGACGTCTTAGCGTTTCGGGCTGCTAAGCCGTCGCTAAGGCTTAGCTGTCCGGACCGCCGCTAACGTTAACGGCTTAGCGGTTTTAACCGCTAAGCCAGCCGCTAAGGCTCCAGACCAGCCGTTAAGGTTAGGTTCCGGGGACTACTAAGCGGTAGCCTTGTTTTTTGTCTGGTAACGTTTTACTAACGTTCATCCTAACGTCTTATATATAATTGTAGTGACATGAGGCCAATAGAGTGAAGTCAATAGAGCAGGTGGCTGCTGTAGCGCTGCATGCATAGGGGGCCTACATGAGAATATATACCGTAACTATAGAAGTGCTTTACAATCTCGAAAGGGACAGCTGATTGGCATGAGGTAATGATACCGCAGTGCACTATGCAGCCATCCATTGCCCGCGTCAGCGAACATTTGGACCCGTGGTTTGCAGCTAGCAGACATACCACCGCCCCAAATCGCCACACTAGGCCTTAACCCCGTAGCTCGTGAGCTACTCATTTTCCATCCCGGATGGTAGGAGGATGAGTTGACTGTCATTCGTCGTTTCTCCTCGTAAGTCGTCGCGACGTGTATCCCATCTCCGTGTCTGACTGTGCAGCCTGCCTCCTCTCGTCTTGTGACGAGATGTATGCGGCCATTCCAGGATATTACGTCCTCGCCCACTACACACTTCGTCTAGTGTGCAACCAGATGCGTATAAGCCGCCAGCCCAGCCGTTAATAGCCAACAATCAAAGATGTCAGTGTCAGCAATCCTTGTGACAACTTGTATGCGGCCGTCCGTATCTAGTTGCCGAGGATCTTACGTACTCGCACACTGCACACTGCGCCACTAGCTCAGGTATAGGCCTACCATTCGCCAACACTGGTTTAACAACGAATGAATGAATGACCTATAGCGTACAGTGCAGCCCGCCTCCTGTCAACCGAAGACCGATAGCAAGTGCCGCAAAGCACATCGCGAGCCATGCGACGAAAGCGATCGTTGACGACGCAGTAGAGAACGAAGTTGACGGCGAAGTTGACGAGATACAGACAGTTTGCGATGACGGTAGCCGTCTGGTAGACGAAGTACGCGTTTTTAGACTGGAACGCGGACATACCGCCGTGGCCGACGACGTTGAAAAGAAACAGCAAAGCTGACGGAGTGACGCATACGATGTAGACCACAATCAGAGCGATCAGCGTTGGAGTTATTCTCTGGTTTTCGCTCTTGATGGTGATGATCATGACCATGATGATGATGGTGGTGGTGGTTGTTGAAATATTGATGATATCAATATGATAATGATCATGACGTTGAATTGTTGTTGTTGTATCGTCGTCGTCGTCGTAGTAGTAGTGGTGGTAGTAGTAGTAATGCTCTGGTTTTCGTTGCTACTTTCGGCCTCAGCGCGAATCTGGACGTGAGATGAAATAGAAGACGTACTAGTGTTGTAGTTTGCACACTGCCGTCGAAGTTCACGCGAGTGGCGAATGGCGCGAATCAAACACGCGTTGCAGACGATGAGAATTAGCAGCGGAACGAACTGACAGAGAAGGGACCAGACGACTTTGTAGATCAACAAAAGCTGTGGATGGTCAGTGTACACGACACCAACAGCCCACCCACGCAGGAATGGCCAGGCTGAGATTTTAGACAGAGAAATGAGCGGAAGTCTCGGATGATCAATGTAGACGACACCAACCGCCTGTATACAGACCACGTAAAACACGTAGACAACCACCGGATTGGCGTAGATTTGAAACAACCTTACTATCGGGTCACTCGGCTGACAGTTTGATTACAGATGGCAGGTGACGCCCAGTAGCTCTGTAATGGGGTTCTCATTTTAACATTCTACATTTTTTGAAGACCAAAGTCTTAAAGACTTGCAGGTCTGAATTTGACACGGACTTATCAAACGAGCAGGCCCTTTAGATAGTAAAAAGTACCAAAAAATCTAGCTGTGGCTTAAAGTCATTTCGTTAGCTATGCATTTTTTTTATTCTGGTTGTCGTCTTACAAGAGTAATCGAAAGCTGCTACGCAACGAAACTTATAACGCCAGTTTTAAGGTGCGGTCACACTAGCGGTCCGGACGGTCGTTCGGACCTTTAGCGTGATCTAGTTTCCGTCAAAGCTTGCATGGTACTAGCAACAAAACGAGCTGTTGTGAAGTTGCAATGTTGGCCTATAGGTTACCTTTGTATAGAAGTAACAGTCGCAGTTTGGCGGAGTGCCATTCGCAGGCACAAGACCCAGCTGAGAGCAATGTCTGGCGCTGACGCTGTAGCGTAGTAAGCGTGGAACGTTGAAGACTACAGACACGATGACTGCGCTCAGGATGGACCAACGGGTTCGACGCTGACTGATGTAGCCGCGGGCGTGCAGAGGACGACAGACGACGATATAGCGGCATACAGCCATGCCGACAGTTAGCCAGGTACTGGTCAGTGCCATTAGATTGACTGCGCTTTCGCTGTAGGCGTCAAAGTAGGCAAACGCCAGCCAGTCGCGATGCCCCGTGTAAGCCTATGTACACGACATCATTGGATAACATCCAGGGCCGTCGAGAGGGTGGGGTAGGGGAGTAAGCTACCCCGAACCCCGCGACGTTTGGGGCCCCACCGTCGGCTAGAAATATAAACTACGCCAGAATGTACCATTTTGAAAAGAAAAATTCAAAAATTTTCTCCCAAGAGGGGCCTCGTGGAAATGTTTGGGGGCCCCGCGAGAATGTTTCCCCGGGCCCCGCTGTGACTCTCGACGGGCCTGATAACATCAAGCGAGAAAACTAGGCATATACTGACACAGTTGTCTTCGGAAACGACCGACTGCTCGTAAAATGTTGCAGCGATGTCACAGTTACATTAGCAACACGTAGGCCTACGCACGGCTGTTACTGGAAGCTACCAGACTATTCGATAATCTACTCTGGTGGAGACCAGAGTAGATTATCACCTCATCCTGCTCGGGTCGTCTAAAATATTTATCCCAAAACATCGAAATACGTTCACAAATCATATTTTTGAGTAATCTGCGCACGTACGAAAAACATTATTCTGCCTTCTCGTCTGAGGTAACAAGAAATATTATTAGAATTGTGAGCAATCTAATGTACTCCTCGCGTGCATCATTTTCTTTTGTATTCTTTTAAAAGCTTTTTCGTTTTTTTTCTTTCGGCTTGTATTAGAGACCTAGCGTCTAATTGAGACCAGTTTAATATTATACCAATAGTGACTGGCATCGAGGTCGTTATTGGAAATTGTCTCCCGAAGTTCATAAAATATTGCTCGATTTTAGGAACTGAGTGGAAAAAATTTTCAATAATGGTCGATGACGCTAGTTGCCAATTGTCTTGCTATATCTCAAAGCATGCGTCTATCTGGCACCGTTACGGAGATATGACGCCTCAAAGATAATGTGGTCACGACCTTGACCTTTTGGGGTCACGTGACGTCATTGGTCACTTCTGAGGGTCGACTTCTTATGGGTGGTCCATAGTGACCATGCGTCTGTTATGGAAGCACTGTTATGGAGATATGGCCGTTTGAATTTCTTCCGGGAAAACTCTTCCACGAACAGAGGTCGGTCGTCGGTCGGTCTGTCGGTCGGTCGGTCCTCAATATTACACTGATCTCATATACTCCTCTTCGCTACGTTAGGAACGTAGCGCGCGAGGAGCATAAATACAACTGAACGAAAATGTTAATGAAAACAAATACGCAGCTACTTGCTATTACGCTACGTCAAAGTTTGACTTTGCCACTGAGCAGATTATTCTGGTTAATTACTGGCAAGAGAATGTATAACTATACGGTTAGCCTTTAAAATACATTAATTCGACAACGGTTGAAACGGACATAAAATTTCAGCTTCCTCTGATGTTTAGGCTATCACTAAATGCAACAGTGAAAAAAACATTGCTAGAGTAGACTGCATCGCGATCCCACGGCGACGTCGTTTGAAAAAATAGGAGACGGGACTATTTGCCGACAGACAGCTGCAAATTTCCGACTGAGAAAAATATTACTGTCTGTCCAATGCTATGCATAGCGTTGGACAATATAAAATTACCCGAGTGTCCGTGCGTGCGTCCGTGAGTCCAACTTTTCTCGAGTTAAGCTTATCTTCCTTCCACCTTCCCCTTCCCTTGCCCTTGCCCTTCCCCTTTCCCTTTTCCCACTTTCCTTCCACTTTTCTTTCTTTTCCCCTTTTCTCCCCCATCCTTTTCACTTTTTTTCTTTTTTCCTTCTCCTGTCCCTTTTACTTTTCCTTTCCCTTTCCCTTTCCTCTTC
>Ga0209367_1012515_pt1 | contig 11072 bp, 7 predicted proteins | sample WorMetLIZISLAND2_FD_187412 | JGI IMG/M metagenome (GOLD analysis project Ga0209367, IMG submission 187412) | Marine gutless worms symbiont microbial communities from Max Planck institute for Marine Microbiology, Germany - Olavius geniculatus... ... | reverse complement strand
CCCCCCCCCCCCGGCAGCCTGTAGTGTAAAGTACAGAGATAAGTTTTAGCATATCTTAGTTCCCATATACAAAATTATATCTATTATCGAAATTGTCTACTGTCAATTTAATGCATAAAATTGTGTGAAATTAAGCACAAACGTTTCCTAAACGTTCCTCGTCCTGACACATACGGCGAGTTGGCAACATGAATTTGGCTGTCTCTTGTGCCTTTCCTTTCGTGACGTGTGTGACGCCACACTTCCTTTACCTTCCTCCCCTGCGTCACACGTCGTCACAATAATGTAAACCCCCGCGGAGGGTGACGTCATTTATGGACGACCCCACGGCATTTTGATGAATTGTGCCAGGGGCGGGGGCATGCTTTAGAAAAAGCTATCGTTTTATGGAAATTACGGTTGTGGATGTGCATGAGGGTAGAAAAAAACGTGGCAAAGTTGCACTCGGCGTGTGATAATTATTATGTTATCATGGTAATGTGCGTTAACTGCTAATTTTATTATAACATTATTTTTCATTGTTATTATCACAATGTAACCGATTTTGTAGGAAGAAATCTGCTGTAACATTTCGAGAAATTGCGTATTCTGTATTGTGCTATTTACCTGCTGCATCTTGGATCGTTTCTGGTTATACAGTGCCACAGTAGGCCCATTGTGTGACTGGATGGCAGAGGCGACTCGATTGGTTTAGAGAATTAGGCCTACGTCACTGTTTCAACTTAGACCCCTAAGCCGGCTAGCGGTGAACTTAACGGCCGGCCTAGCATTTTTCGCGGCTTACTCGCGATTTTCGTGGTCGCGGCGGCTTAGCAAATTTTTCGGGGGAGGGAAAGGGACGGCTAAGTCGGCGGCTTCGGGGTCTATTCAACGTTATGCGTTGGTATATTCTGCGTTCAGATAGAGCACGTGATGGCCGTGCCTCCGCTGGTGTCAATCATAACGAAAAGCTCTCACGCTCAGCATCATGGTCTAGCTGATCTCAAAGACCTGCTGGTGGGCGGGGCACCACTCAAAGCCGACGTCGAACAGCTACTGCTCAACAAATATCCGCAACTTCAACTCAGACAGGGTATTTTTATGCCTCCGCCACCGCAGCAATTACACGACGTAGGCCTACTGTACGTTTTATACAGTCAAGATGCTTTGGAAAAAAGCTCAGCTGCCACTAAGAGGAACCGTCCGTACTGCCTGCGCCGAAAGGGCAGCAATTGCAAACACTTGCGTTGCAAATTGCGGCCAAACCGCTGCAGATAGCGACATAGTAGCCTATAAGAACTTAACTACGCCATATCCAACATTACCATCGCCGCGATCCCGTACGACGTACTGTTTAGCCACAATATGTAACATAACGTTACAGACGACAGACGACAAAGAGACAGTCGACAGTCTGACGGACGACAGATCCTACCACAAGGGCGACCATTAGTACGGTGGGCTAAAAATCAGTCAAAGTAACGGCAAAAACTCTCATGTTTGAACTTGTGAAGTTCTGGTGCTAGTGCATTATACTAATTAATCATTTAAACTAGCACCACCATACTACTGGAGGCGTCCATACTCCCTTGAGCCTACCTATCCTTTCCATAGATTTAGACTTTTTCCTTTGTCTCTTTTTTTCGATCTCTCCGTTTCTTTTTCTGGGCTTCTGCGCCACACGCAATTAAGTGTCTTCGCCCTTTGGGAGCATCTTAATGTTCCTCTATGAGGCTGACAGTCTGGGCCTGAAAACGCATTTCTAGGCAAGCTGGGACAAAGTTGGCCGATGGAGTACTGGAGCAGATGTCTTTGTATGGTTCGGTAATTGATTTAAAAGCGCGTACAGAGCGACGTAAACTAACTGAACTAAACTGACACAATTTAGTTTTTGACGAACTGAACAGTGAACGAGCAGGGCGAGCCCATTGGTCATTGGTTGACGCGTACGCGCGCGTAGTGACGTAGTCAACGACATCATTTGACAATGCTTATACTGTAATACGTTACTGCGTGCCCATTAGTCAGTTCGTCGAAAACTAAGCCATGTAAGTTTTATTCAGTTCAGTTACGTCGCTCACTAGGCCTACTCGTCTTAGGAGCTGTTTGTTGAACACGCAGTTTTCGGCATGACGGAGGTTGGCACAGTTACCGCAGTGCCATATGAAGAACACGGCTCACCACCGGCCAGGAAAGCCGGCACTATCGGAGTTCCGCTACTAAATATTATCATGAAGGTACAGTACTTAGGCATCGGCCTATGTTGTGCCAGGCCCGTGAGCGGATCGAACTATTAGGTCGTGTCTATGGAAAAACTGCAGGCCCTATTACATCGTCACGGCATAGAGCCTACATGTATATAGGCGGCGACACAACACCTATCCGTTCTTTTTTGGATGCGAGGGAGTCGCCAAGAACGTCCCCAAAGGGGGAAAGGGGGCAAATCGTAACTCCCTTTGCAGCTACATCGAGTTAGGGACAAAGTTTTATACCACATAGTGTTATTTCCGCCGTGTGTCCGGAAAAAAGTGATCACCCAAAAGCTTGAAATAACAACCGCGGATCTACAAGAAGCGAATGCTAATGCAATTTTACTCGCACAATGTGACATCTCTCTGCGTCACCGACGTAAAAGTTTACACGTAAGTGTTTAGGATAGGCCTCTTTCTATTCGTTTCCAAAGCGCAGTCGAAGAGAATATGATGGGCAAAATGTGTGCAGAGTTTTACGGATTTTTTTCGCTTTAGGCATACTGCTGCTGCTATTAATTTACCACTACAAGGCCCCACTAAGGTCTAATAAAGCAGTATTAGGCTTTTCTGAGACTTTGGCGCTTTATAAATCATTTACTTACTTACTTATTTGCTTAATACGTTTGCACAGGTGATAGACACACAGACAGGTGAGTCGTTGCGACCAGGTAGAAAAGGTGAGTTGTGTATAAAGTCACCTGCTATGATGCTCGGTTACGCCAATGACCCTGAAGCAACTGCAGCAACAATCGACTCCGACGGATGGCTACACACTGGTAAGGCCTAAAAAATTGTGTACTTCTGGTTGGCCCTGAACAAAATTAAGCTTTCTTGCTAAAGCCATTCGTGTAAAATATTGTTTTTTCGTGCTTGTGTTTTTCCTTAATATTTCCCAGCCTTTCAGTATATTATTTGAGCGAACTGTACAGAAGTTATAATTTAGTGATCATTGTTCTTACCTTTTATTTACTTCTTTAAGACGTAGCCTAGGCTTATTTAACGTATTTTGTTATGTGCTGTCGTAACAAGCCGCATTACTGGTCTCGTTTGTGTCTTCCGTAGTCTGTACGCCTGTTCTGTAAAAACTCTCAAATCAAAAAAATAGCACAAAAATACTACAAAAGCCAGCTGTCGCTAGAATAGCCGACTGTATTAGTTGCCATTGACGTTCAAGATCATCTAAAGTCGATGATCTTTATTTCATCTAAAAGGGCGTATGCCATTTTTATTAGTGATTAATAGTAACATTGGTTCTATCTTTCACCGTTTCCCAGATACGGCGAGTTTTCCATTGAAAAAAACGAACAATTTTTTACCCGTCCATTCAACACTGAATTTGAAAATGTTTCCCTTGCACTGCATCTTCAAAACTTTGTACGCAAAGAGCCGCGACACAGGGCTAATTATTCGTGTAAAATGTTCTCCCCTATAACTCAAAGCTCCTCCACAATACATCCGTTACGAACAGACAGACAAACAAAAGACAATACCATAAGCTCGACCGTCAGGCCTACGGTCGGCTAAAAATCGGCGTAAACTTTCGCCATAGATGTAGTGGTGTGCCAATTTTCGGTTTAAAAGGTTGTGTATCAGGATTAAACTTGCACAGCTCTTGGCAGGCGGCCACATAATATGTCAGCACAGAGCCACGATATTTTTCGAGTTTGTTTTATTTTGATTGAAGGCGACCTTGCCTACTACGACGAAGACGGTTACCTGTTTATTGTCGACAGACTAAAAGAACTCATCAAATACAACGCCTTTCAGGTTTAATTACAGTTATTTTGCTGAATAAAAAATAAATAAGTGACTAGATATTTTAGCTTTAGGCGGCATATCGCTTAGATCGTTATGTTGAGGAAGGGTAAGTCGTTTGGAAGGCGGCGACGGTAGCCTACCATTGGCAACTAGCAGCCGTCTACAATTTCAAATTTCCTCCCGTAGAATGTTTCTGCCCAAAATTAGCGAAATCGGACGAAATGAGACAGATATATCACAAAAATAAAATTTGCACAATGAACGTGGCAGGCTGCAGCGACTGTTTTCTTGCAGGTTTTTCGTGTTTTTGTTAAAGTGAAATACATGTCGTTTCTAATCGTTTTAATTCACAAGTTAATATGTTTAACAATAACATCTACGCCTGAGAGTACTGTGATGCATTTACTGCAGGTGCCTCCAGCAGAGTTGGAGTCGGTATTGTTATCACACCCTGACGTGGCAGACGCCGGGGTGGTCGGTTCACCAGATCCTGCGGCAGGTGAACTTCCGCTCGCCTGGGTGGTCCGGAAGCCGACAGCAACAGTCAACGAACAACAGCTGCGACAGTTCGTCGACGGTAGCGCCTGTTGAACGGTTTCGATCGTCACGTCTAAAAAAAACTAGGCACAGCGCAAGGCTGAAAAATTGGTCCGAAAAAATCCAATTTTCAGATTTATTTGTCTGTTTTGAAATGTATTACTTATCATGTATTATTTTATATTTTAATCGTGATTTTTGAGTTATGGTGTCAATCGCGTCATTATGTCGTTTACTCGTAGACCTAAGAGTGTATCAAATAGTTTTTCCTGAATCAAAATTTTGTGTATGGTGTTCATTGGACACTATACTAGAAAAAAAACCTTTAGAAACCTAAAATTTTTCCATAAAAACTAGTTTTTTTACGCGCGAGGGCTAGCATAGCTATAGCGCGTATTAGCTATGGTAATTTTGTATGTCTTGGTGTCTGTCTTGGTGTCTTGGTGCCACGTCCCGGTACCGTTCCAAGATAATGTGAGATAGAGACTTCGGGTTTTCACCATATGATAGCTTAGTGTCTCTAGTATTTCGTGACAGAATTTCATGCCACTGGGTAAGGGGATCTCCACGAACGAGGGAAGAAAAAGGGGCACCCCCTTAAAAAGGGGTTATTCTACCGTTGTTGGCTCGTCTAACGTGAAAATGGTTGCAGATAGGCACAGATATGCTGCTTATCATAACAAGCACTGGCAACGAGCTTTTTAGAAATGTCAACATCGATGACCTTGAATGACCTTGAACTTTCAAAATAGGGGGTTTTAGTGAAATTTTCGCGATTATGGGCTGCGACACGCAATTCAAGAATGAATTGCGGCGAAACGGCTGGAGATAGACCAAGACAACTTGCGTGTGAAATTTTTAGCATTGAATGTACATTTTAGCAATACAAGTCCGAACCTTTTAGGTTCAAGGAGGCCTGCGCACGCGAGTGTAAATGAGAGGTACCCGTCTAAAGTGGTTATTTGTTTGCTGTTCGCTTGTCTAACGTGAAAATGGTTGCAGATAGGCACAGACATATGCTACTTATCATAACAAACACTGGCGACAAGCTTCTTAAAATTTAAACATCGATGACCTTGAATGACCTTGAACCGTAAAAATACGGGTTTTTAGTGATTTTGTTTGGCGACTTTTGGCTGCAAAAGAGTGAATTGCAACGAAATGGATGGAGATATACCACGATTATCTGCGAACACGAACTGCTATAGGCTCTCGCGCGTCTCATGAGCATTAGCTCAGATTTGATGTTTTCCTAGCCCTAGCACAGTGGCGTATTTAGGATAGGTCAACATGCTACGCCCTTATCTCTCTCGGCGCTGACAAATCTGCAGCACATTTTTGCCAGGTGAAAAATGCAAATTTATGTTTTATCTTCTTGGGACTCCGTCCTTCATACCCTAGCATTCACTGCTTCCCCTGCCCCCAACTACTGCACTGCAGTCGACATCAACGGAAACGTCATCGACAAAGTACAGACTGACGCATTAATTTCAGCCTGTCGGAAAAATTTTTATTGTAGGAAAGTTTACTTTTAAAACTGCATAATGTGAGACTAAGATCTCCTTTCAATTTCTGTAAATTGAGGCGCATAATTGAAATTTTTCGGATATTTGCGTCTGTTTCTCAAAAAAACTGCAGCTTCCTGCTCAACTTTTTCAAACCTAATGTTTGATTTGTCAAGGGGTTGGGGGGTTGAACCCCCCAACTGTTTTCTCAACCTTCCTAACACACTGTCAAATCATGCACTAGGGGTCAGCTATATACTACAGTATATGCATACTATTTTCGTCACAATTTTGGTCGGGCTCAGACCGTCGAGAAGTTCGACCTCTCTAATTTTTCACAATTCAAACACTGTTCGAACCACGACGCCTCTGGTAACAGTGGTTCTCCTGGTACCGTTTAACTATCGGTATAGCGGAGGCATGAGATAAAATTATTCCTAAAACATTACTATACTGTTAGTTAACTTTCTGTACGTTGGTCGTGTGTGTCGAGCAGAGAGAGTAGCGGCGTACAAGCGTCTGCGCGGCGGCGTCCACTTCGTGTCCTCAATCCCGAGAACGGCCAGCGGCAAGATCCTCAGACGACAGATGAGAGATTCGCTCGCCACCATGATGATGAGGACCACGCTGATAATAAAAGGAAAACTCTAGAACGCATGCGCTCAATAGCATCACAGTGTAATATAATGAACCGTTGGCGTAAGGTCGAGTTTAAGCTGTCTATCGCACATCTCAGACGTGCAGTTTTGTTTTACGACGCACATGTTAAACGCAAACGTAGTGGTAGAATACTAGGGCCTATAATAATACGTCTGCTTTTTTTCGACCAAAATAAGTGCGGTAGGAAACGGCGAGTGATATGCAATAGTGTTTTAGCAATGAAGAACAATTATCATTATAGTGCATTAGTGTCAAATTCTGAGTCAAGGAAAATCTTTAAAACTGCTGTCACCAGATATTATTCTTTAACGCTAAAATGCATCAAATTCGATTTTGGCTCGGCTGTGGATTTGCCCCAGATTTAGTTTCCTCAAATTCCTTAGCTCTATTTGATGTGCCTATACTCCTGAAAAAACATGACATTGAGAAAATCTCCTGAAGTTATTGTGGCGTTCCCAACGTGGGGTCCGAAGCAGTGAATTCCGATAAGAGGAACAAAAATTGTAATGACAGGTCCGAAGTGATAAGAGAAGTTGCCGAGGCAAGATGTACCGCTACAGTACTTCGTAGACGATCTCTATGAGACGAAGAAGACAAAGTGATAGTCCGATATTATGAAGTCCCGACTTACTTTTCACGCACGATAGTACAATGTTTCGCATAGCGTAAACACGATGCACCAGAGAGTGTCAAAAACGCCATTTGGTACGCAAATTTTAAAAAATTTCTAGGGGGCTAGTGAGGAGGGGACATCCCTCCCCACACCCACCCTCTTGGCGCCGCGCCTCGATACTCTCGCGCCTTCGGCGCTCGACCTAACCTCCCCTACTTACTTGCTAGCCTCCTCGTCTATTTCTGTCTGGTGCCGGGGCTACAGACCAAGCCAACATGCGTACAAAATTTTCAGCATTGAACGCTGATTTTAGCAGTTTAACTGCCAACCACCTATAGGTTCAAGGACGCCTGCGCAGGCGGGCATCAAAGACGGTGGTTATTTTACCGGTATTGGTTCGTTTAGCGTGAAAACAGTACTGTTGCAGATAGCCACAGACATACTGCTTATACATGCATTAGTGACGAGCTTTCAATGGTGTCAACATTGATGACCTTGAAATTGAATGACCTTTAACTTTCAAAATAAGGGTTCTTGATGATTTTTCAACTTTTGGCTGCAACGCACATTTCAAGAGTAAATTGCGCCGAAATGGCTGGAGGTAAACTTTGAAAACCTGTGTATGAAATTTTTTTTAGCATAAAACGTACATTCTAATAATGCAAATTTCGACCTCTTAGAATCAAGGAGTCTTCCATACAAAGGCCTCAGATGTGAGATGTGGGTTCTTTTAAAACGCATTATTTTATTGCATGCTGCACACGATTGCCCAGATGGCAGGACCGCTGATATCGCGCGTCAAGTGAGCTTCGCTCAAATTACTTGTGAGAATGGCTAAAATACTGTCAGCATTAGAGATGTGTACGGTTTGGTTTAGACTTGCAAGAAGTGAATGAAAGTGGTAAAAGGACTGTCAGTGTTGATGGTGTCAGAACAGTGACTTAACCAGAAATTTGAATTTGGGGCCTTCCCTCCATATTTTCTTTCCCTCCCCTTTCTTGCACTTTCTTTCCCTTCCTTTTCCTCTTCCCCACTCCCTTCCCCTTTCCTCCTTTCCCCTCCACTTAAAAGTAGGACCCCTAAAATCCAGCTAGGGGTTCTGGGGAGCGCCGTGAGCTCCCGTAGCGAGTTCTGGGGCGGAGCCCCAGCCGAAATTTAACTTGGTGCATTATAGCTTTAAAATTAAAATATAAGCTCTGGTGGTAACAATTTTTATCATTTCCTGAAAATTAACTGACCAACTTAGTGCAGTTTCAACGTGTGCTTATTGTCTGGAATTGGGGACCTGCACCCTCCCTTTGTCAATGCCACTGTGTCGGAAAGCTGCAATTTTAACAAAATGCAGCCGTTAAAATCATTTTATTGAGGCAAACAAACGAACGACGAAACAAAACGTTTATTGTACACGTTATTATATTTATTAATTATATTTATTATACACGTTAAATTATATAACGTTATATATAACGTTACACGTTATATATAACGTTGAAACGCTACGGGAGTTCTGTGAGAGCAAGGCGGTATTTTGCCTAATGCGTTTCTTACAGCGCCGAGTTTTTATTTGAGCGCCACCGTACTTTTTATAGGCTGAATACGGGAACCTACAATTTACGTGGGTCCGACCGGCCCCGTGTGGCACCGGATTTTGTGTGCATGTAAATTTAGGAGGGGTTTGCTTTATTTTTACATTTGTTTTTTATTTTATTTAGCTTATTCCTCAGTTATTAAGCTAGGCTAGGAAGACAACATTTAAACGAGAATGACTGACACGGACAGTCAGGTGTGGCGTGTCTTAACTTGGCGTCCTAACTGTGTAGTTAGTTGTTGAGCGCCACTTTATTTTTATTTAATAACCTGAGAATAAAGAAACTCAGCTCAAGTAGTGCATTCGGCCAGTCCTGTGTGGCACTGGGCTTTTCGTTAAGTGTTTATTTACTTAACTAGTGTAGACATTTACTTATTTATTTTTATGGGCGGGCTCAAGGCTTTGCTTGCGTATTGTTTGGACTTTGGATAGCTTCTTCTATTTAGCTTTACTTACTTAATTGGGCGTGCAAGGTTTTTGGCTTATTTTATCTTATGGTACTTGATTTGGAGGATTTTATTTTGTTTTTATTTTTATTTGGTTTGACTGTCTTATTTTATTTTGGTTTGGTTGGTGGCTTTATTCCTAATGCCACAAAAAAACTTGAAGCACTTTTTTGTGATCCTGTACCTCCAAAAGAGTCAACTTTCACTAAGCACAGCTAAGTGCACACACGACTGGACAACAATCAAGTGCAAGAACAAGAACAAACACATGTTTTATATACGATCCTAAGTTAGCAGAATATATATACGACGACGCCAACACAAAACACTGCACTGCTTACACAAAGCGGCCACTCGCAAAACTGTCTAGCAACGCATTTACACTAGAGTGCGTGAATTGAGACTACGACAACAAAAACTCTCTAACAGTGTGTCAATATCAAACATAGAGCACAAACCAATACAAACAACTAAACCGATGCTAATACTAGTAACTATAGAATTAATGTTAAAGGCAATTAATGTTAAAGGCAAAAACGTAAGTTTTTTTTACTGCAGGAAATCAATAGTCAAAAACACGTCGTGGATGCCAAGAAAAACAAATTCTGAAAGTGAAGTTCTGCGCGGGATATAACAATCTGCAGGTAGACATCGTTGACCACTTTTAAATTAATCAATTAACTTCCCTTCGTGGAAAAATATAATAGGATCTTTAAAAAATTCCCGTGCTCCCGTTTTTGGTCTGGCAAAAATATCGAGACAAGTGATGAAATTTTTTTTACTGGAATTAATTCATGACATACCGTGTAATAGTACACAACTCATAAAATTAAAAATTTGGGCAAAGTCCAACGTGAGGCCGCTCAGCACTATAAGACCTTGGGGATAAATTTAATGGGTTGCAATTACCCTCCTAGCAATGTCACGTGGCATAAACCCAACTGCATTAATCTAATGGGTGGGTCAACATGCACGCGTATAATTTCTCTGTTACTGAAACAGTGTTTACCAAATTTTAAAGCTCAACCTGGAAGAGGCTGTAGTTGATCACTTACTTTTCCGTTTGTTTTATATTTTGATCAGTTCCAAATATATTTGTGATCAAAGTCCAAAGTTGTGCAAAATCATAGCAAATTTTGTATGCGTTTTGACCTCCCAAATTTTTCGCGTGCCGACACCCAAAATGTGTATCCAAATTGTCATACCTGCCTCTCAGCACGTCATGTGGAAAAGTTGTGAGGTTACTCCCCTTAGCCCAAAAGTTATAGGCACGCATATGCTAAATTTTAAGCCAATTTTTGAAGATTCATTGTAAGAAATCGTTGGAGGGAACCCTGTCTCTGGTGGTAATTAGTAGGCCTATTTGTAGTCAGCTAACTTCACAATTAATGTATAATAATGTAAAATATATAATGTAAAATATATAAATATATGTAAAATTGTTATTATCCAACGTGAGGCCGCTCAGCACTATAAGACCTTGGGGATAAATTTAATGGGTTGCAATTACCCTCCTAGCAATGTCACGTGGCATAAACCCAACTGCATTAATCTAATGGGTGGGTCAACATGCACGCGTATAATTTCTCTGTTACTGAAACAGTGTTTCACCAGTTAGTCCGGTTGCTAAGAGACATCAATGAAAATGCTCAGGCAGCAGTGAGAGTATGTGGGCAAGAAGGAAGCTGGTTTGCAACCAGCAGGGGTACAAGACAAGGAGATCCAATATCACCC
>Ga0209367_1012514_pt1 | contig 11074 bp, 9 predicted proteins | sample WorMetLIZISLAND2_FD_187412 | JGI IMG/M metagenome (GOLD analysis project Ga0209367, IMG submission 187412) | Marine gutless worms symbiont microbial communities from Max Planck institute for Marine Microbiology, Germany - Olavius geniculatus... ... | reverse complement strand
GTTTTTGCGATATTTTGACCCATTCGTCATTGTGGCTTGTGTGACTTCCAAAAGTTAGGCCTACGGCTATATTCAAGATGAGGCTGTAGACCGTATTTTCGCTTGTGTGGCAAAATGAAAGTATTACTGTCGCATTTTCAATATTTGCTACTGTTAGCACGGCTTAATAAAAGACTGTCAGATGTTTTTTGCGATGTTTTGATTTATTTGTCATTGTGGCTTGTACGTGAGTTGCAACAGTTACGGCTATATTCAAGCTGAGGCTGTTGACCGTATTATCGCTTGTGTGGCAAAACGAAAGTCTTACGCTCGCATTTTCAATACTTTTTTCTATTAATACAAATGGACTAAATACAGCTGCATGTTCTAAGTGATATTCTGACCGCTAGAGCATTGTGGCTTGCGTTTTTTCTTAATAGTTTCGGCTACATGCAAAAACCGGCAGTAGACCGTATTCTCGCTTGTGTGGCAAAATAAACGTATTACTGTCGCATTTTCAATAAGTTTTTTTGTTAACTCGGTTCAAATCATTCGTCACTGTGGCTTGTGTGACTTCCAACAGTTAAGCCTACAGCTAGTTTCAAGATGAAACTGTAGACCGTATTCTCGCTTGTATGGCAAAATGAAAGTCTTACGCTCGCATTTTCAATCCTTTTTTTTGTTAACACGGTTTAGATCAAAGACTGTCAGATGTTCTTTGCAATATTTTAACCCATTCGTCATTGTGGCTTGTGTGACTTTCAACAGTTAGGCTACAGCTATATTCAAGATGAGGCTGCAGAACGTATTCTCGCTTGTGTGGCAAAATGAAAGTTATACGCTGGCATTTTAAATACTTTTTTTTGTTAGTACTAATGGAATAAATATAGCTGCACGTGCTTGTAATATTTTGACCTTTGCAGCATTCTGGCTAACGTGTATTCTCAACAGTTTCGGCAAAATGAAAGTCTTACATTCGCATTTTAAATATTTTTGTTGTTAGTACAAATAAAACAAATATAGCTGCTGGTTTTTTGTAAAATTTTGATTTCTACGGCATTGTAACTTGCGTTTTTTTTCTTAACAGTTTCGGCTACATGAAAGAACATGCACTAGACCGTATTCTCGCTTGTGTGGCAAAATAAAAGTTTTACTCACGCATTTTCAATACTTTTTTGTTAATACGGCTGAAATAAAAAACTCTTAGAGGTTTTTTGCGATATTTTGACCCATTCGTCATTGTGGCTTGTTGATTTCCAACAATTACGACTATATTCATGATGAGGCGGTAGAGCGTATTCTCGCTTATGTGGCAAAATAAAAGTATTACTGTTGCATTTTTAATATTTTTTTCTGTTAGCACGGCTCAAGTCAAAGACTGTCAAATGTTTTTTGCGATATTTTGACCCATTCGTCATTGTGGCTTGTGTTACTTCCAACAGTTAGGCTACAGCTATATTCGAGATAAGGCTGTAGACCGTATTATCGCTGTGTGGCAAAATGAAAGTTTTACGCTCGCATTTTAAACACTTTTTTGCTAGTACAAATGAAATAAATGTAGCTACATGATTTTTGTGATATTTTGACGTTTACAGCATTGTGGCTTGCGGTTATTTTCAACAGTTTTGGCATTATGTAAGAATCGGTTGTAGACCGTAATCTCGCCGGTGTGGCAAAATGAAAATCTTACTTCTGCATTTTCAATAGCTTTTTTCTGTTAACACGGCTCAAATCAAAGAATGTCAAATGTTTTTGCAATATTTTGACCCATTCGTCATTGTGGCTTGTGTGACTTTCAACAGTGAAGCCAACGGCTATATTCAAGATGAGCTTGTAGACCGTATCTTCGATTGTGTAAAAAAATAAAAGTATTACGCTTGCATTTTAAATACTTTTTTCTGTTAGTACAAATCGAATGAATATAGCTGCATGTGCTTGTGATATTTTGACCTCCGCAGCATTTTGGCTTGCGCGTTTTCTCAACAGTTTCGGCTACATGCAAGAACCGGCACTAGACCGTATTCTCGCTTGTGTGGCAAAATGAAAGTTTTACTCTCGCATTTTCAATACTTTTTTGTTAATACGGCTGAAATAAAGACTCTTAGAGATTCTTTGCAATATTTTGACTTATTCCTCATTGTGGCTTGTTGATTTCCAACAATTACGGCTATATTCATGATGAGGCGGTAGAGCGTATTGTCGCTTTTGTGGCAAAATAAAAGTATTACTCTCGCATTTTCAATAGCTTTTTTTCTGTTAGCACGTCTCAAATCAAAAACTGTCAGAGGTTTTTTGCGATATTTTGACCCATTTGTCATTGTGGCTTGTGTGACTTCCAACAATTAGGCTACAGCTATATTCAAAATGAGGCTGCAGAACGTATTCTCGCTTGTGTGGCAAAAAAAGTCTTACGCTAGCATTTTAAATACTTTTTTCTGTTAGTACTAATGGAATAAATATAGCTGCATGTGCTTGTAATATTTTGATTCTTGCAGCATTCTGGCTTGCGTGTTTTCTCAACAGTTTCGGCTACATGCAAGAACCGGCAGTAGACCGTATTCTCGCTTGTGTGGCAAAATGAAAGTCTTACACTCGCATTTTTAATATTTTTTTTGTTAGTACAAATAAAACAAATATAGCTACTAATTTCTTGTAAAATTCTGATTCCTACGGCATTGTAACTTGCGTTTTTTTCTTAACAGTTTCGGCTACATGCAAGAACCTGCACTAGACCGTATTCTCGCTTGTGTGGCAAAATGAAAGTTTCACTCTCGCATTTTCAATATTTTTTTGTTAATACGGCTAAAATAAAAAACTCTTAAAGGTTCTTTGCGATATTTTGACCCATTCCTCATTGTGGCTTGTTGATTTTCAACAATTACGGCTATATTTATGATGATGCGGTAGAGCGTATTTTCGCTTTTGTGGCAAAATAAAAGTATTACAGTCGCATTTTCAATATTTTTTTTTGTTATCACGGCTCAAATTAAAGATTGTCAAATGTTTTTTGCGATATTTTGACCCCTTCGTCATCGTGGCTTGTGTGACATCCAACAGTTAGGCTACAGCTATATTCAAGATGAAACTGCAGAACGTATTCTCGCTTGTGTGGCAGAATAAAAGTCTTACGCTAGCATTTTAAATACTTTTTTTCTGTTAGTACTAATGGAATGAATATAGCTGCATGTACTTGTAATATTTTGATTCTTGCAGCATTCTGGCTTGCGTGTCTTCTTAACAGTTTCGGCTACATGCAAGAACCGGCAGTAGACCGTATTCTCGCTTGTGTGGCAAAATAAAAGTCTTACACTCGCATTTTTAATATTTTTTTTGTTAGTACAAATAAAACAAATATAGCTACTGGTTTCTTGTAAAATTTTGATTCCTACGGCATTGTAATTTGCGTTTTTTCTTAACAGTTTCGGCTACATGCAAGAACCTGCACTAGACCGTATTCTCGCTTGTGTGGCAAAATGAAAGTTTCACTCTCGCATTTTCAATATTTTTTTGTTAATACAGCTAAAATAAAAAACTCTTAAAGGTTCTTTGCGATATTTTGACTTATTTCTTATTGTGGCTTGTTGATTTTCAACAATTACAGCTATATTTATGATGAGGCGGTAGAGCGTATTTTCGCTTTTGTGGCAAAATAAAAGTATTACTGTCGCATTTTCAATATTTTGTTCTGTTATCACGGCTCAAATCAAAAATTGTCAAATGTTTTTTGCGATATTTTGACCCATTCGTCATTGTGGCTTGTGTGACTTCCAACAGTTAGGCTACAGCTATATTCAAGATGAGGCTGCAAAACGTATTCTCGCTTGTGTGGCAAAAAAAGTCTTACGCTAGCATTTTAAATACTTTTTTCTGTTAGTACTAATAGAATAAATATAGCTGCATGTGCTTGTAATATTTTGATTCTTGCAGCATTCTGGCTTGCGTGTTGTCTCAACAGTTTCGGCTACATGCAAGAACCGGCAGTAGACCGTATTTTCGCTTGTGTCGCAAAATGAAAGTCTTACACTCGCATTTTTAATATTTTTTTGGTTAGTACAAATAAAACAAATATAGCTACTAGTTTCTTGTAAAATTTTAATTCCTACGGCATTGTAACTTGCGTTTTTTTCTCAACAGTTTCGGCTGCATGCAAGAATTTGCACTAGACCGTATTCTCGCTTGTGTGAGAAAATGAAAGTTTTACTCTCGCATTTTCAATACTTTTTTTATAAATACGGCTAAAATGAAAGACTCTCAAAAGTTCTTAACGATATTTTGACCTATTCGTTATTGTGGCTTGTTGTTTTCTAACAATTACGGCTATATTCATGATGAGGCAGTAGACCGTATTATCGCTGTGTGGCAAAATGAAAGTTTTACGCTCGCATTTTAAATACTTTTTTGCTAGTACAAATGAAATAAATGTAGCTACATGTTTTTTGTGATATTTTGACTTTTGCAGCATTGTGGCTTGCGTTTATTTTCAACAGTTTCGGCTTTATGTAAGAATCGGTTGTAAACCGTATTCTCGCCGGTGTGACAAAATGAAAATCTTACTCCTGCATTTTCAATAGCTTTTTTCTGTTAACACGGCTCAAATCAAAGAGTGTCAAATGTTTTTGCGATATTTCGACCCATTAGTCATTGTGGCTTGTGTGACTTTCAACAGTTAAGCCAATAGCTATATTCAAGATGAGCTTGTAGACCGTATCTTCGATTGTGTAAAAAAATGAAAGTATTACGCTTGCATTTTAAATATTTTTTTCTGTTAGTAAAAATGGAATAAATATAGCTGCATGTGCTTGTGATATTTTGACCCCCACAGCATTTTGGCTTGCGCGTTTTCTCAACAGTTTCGGCTACATGCAAGAACCTGCACTAGACCGTATTCTCGCTTGTGTGGCAAAATGAAAGTTTTACTCTCGCATTTTCAATATTTTTTTGTTAATACGGCTGAAATAAAAAACACTTAGATGTTTTTTGCGATATTTTAACCCATTCCTCATTGTGGCTTGTTGATTTTCAACAATTACGGCTATATTCATGATGAGGCGGTAGAGCGTATTTTCGCTTTTGTGGCAAAATAAAAGTATTACTCTCGCATTTTCAATAACTTTTTTTCTGTTATCACAACTTAAATCAAAGATTGTCAAATGTTTTTTGCGATATTTTGACTTATTCGTCATTGTGGCTTGTGTGACTTCCAACAGTTAGGCTACAGCTATATTCAAGATGACGCTGCAGAACGTATTCTCGATTGTGTGGCAAAAAAAAGTCTTACGCCAGCATTTTAAATACTTTTTTTTGTTAGTACTAATGGAATAAATATAGCTGCATGTGCTTGTAATATTTTGATTCCTGCAGCATTCTGGCTTGCGTGTTTTCTCAACAGTTTCGGCTACATGCAAGAACCGGCAGTAGACCGTATTCGCGCTTGTGTGGCAAAATGAAAGTTTTACACTCGCATTTTAAATATTTTTTTGGTTAGTACAAATAAAACAAATATAGCTACTAGCTTCTTGTAACATTTTGATTCCTACGGCATTGTAACTTGCGTTTTTTTTCAACAGTTTCGGCTACATGCAAGAATTTGCACTAGACCGTATTCTCGCTTGTGTGAGAAAATAAAAGTTTTACTTTCGCATTTTCAATACTTTTTTTGTTAATTCGGTTAAAATAAAAAACTCTCAAAAGTTCTTAGCAATATTTTGACCCATTCGTCATTGTGGCTTGTTGTTTTCTAACAATTACGGCTATATTCATGATGAGGCAGTAGACCGTATTCTCGCTTGTGTGGCAAAATAAAAGTATTACTGTCGCATTTTCATTATTTTTTTCTGTTAGCACGGCTCAAATCAAAGACTGTCAAATGTTTTTTGCAATATATTTTGACTTATTCGTCATTGTGGCTTGTGTGACTTTTAACAGTTAGGCTACAGCTATATTCGAGATGAAGCTGTAGACCGTATTATCGCTGTGTGGCAAAATGAAAGTTTTACGCTCGCATTTTAAATACTTTTTTGCTAGTACAAATGAAATAAATGTAGCTAAATGTTTTTTGTGATATTTTGATTTTTGCAGCATTGTGGCTTGCGTTTATTTTCAACAGTTTCGGCTTTATGTAAGAATCGGTTGTAAACCGCATTCTCGCCGGTGTGACAAAGTGAAAATCTTACTCCTGCATTTTCAATAGCTTTTTTCTGTTAACACGGTTCAAATCAAAGAGTTTCAAATGTTTTTGCGATATTTCGACCCATTCGTCATTGTGGCTTGTGTGACTTTCAACAGTTAAGCCAACGGCTATATTCAAGATGAGCTTGTAGACCGTATCTTCGATTGTGTAAAAAAATGAAAGTATTACGCTTGCATTTTAAATACTTTTTTTTGTTTGTACAAATGGATTAAATATAGCTGCATGTGCTTGTGATATTTTGACCCCCCAGCATTCTGGCTTGCGCGTTTTCTCAACAGTTTCGGCTACATGCAAGAACCTGCACTAGACCGTATTCTCGCTTGTGTGGCAAAATGAAAGTTTTACTCTCGCATTTTCAATACTTTTTTGTTAATACGGCTAAAATAAAAAACACTTAGATGTTTTTTGCGATATTTTGACCCATTCCTCATTGCGGCTTGTTGATTTCCAACAATTACGGCTATAGTCATGATGAGGCGGTAAAGCGTATTTTCGCTTTTGTAGCAAAATAAAAGTATTACTCTCGCATTTTCAATATTTTTTTTCAGTTAGCACAACTCAAATCAAAAACTGTCAGATGGTTTTTGCGATATTTTGACCCATTCGTCATTGTGGCTTGTGTGACTTCCAACATTCAGGCTACAGCTATATTCAAGATGAGGCTGCAGAACGTATTCTCGCTTGTGTGGCAAAATAAAAGTTTTACGCTAGCAATTTAAATACTTTTTTGTTAGTACTAATGGAGTAAATATAGCTGCATGTGCTTGTAATATTTTGACCCCTGCAGCATTCTGGCTTGCGTGTTTTTTCAAAAGTTTCGGCTACATGCAAAAACCTGCACTAGACCGTATTCTCGCTTCTGTGGCAAAATGAAAGTATTACTCTCGCATTTTCAATACTTTTTTGTTAATACGGCTGAAATAAAAGACTTTCAAAGGTTCTTTGCGATATTTTGACCCACTCCTTATTGTGGCTTGTTGATTTTTAACAATTTCGGCTATATTCATGATGAGGCGGTAGAGCATATTCTCGCTTTTTGTGGCAAAATAAAAGTATTACTGTCGCATTTTTAATATTTTTTTCTGTTAGCACGGCTCAAATCAAAGACTGTCAAATGTTTTTTGCAATATTTTGACCCATTCGTTATTGTGGCTTGTGTGACTTCCAACAGTTAGGCTACAGCTATATTCAAGATGAGGCTGCAGAACGTATTTTCGCTTGTGTGGAAAAATAAAAGTCTTACGCTAGCATTTTAAATACTTTTTTCTGTTAGTACTAATGCAATAAATATAGCTGCATGTGCTTGTAATATTTTGATTTCTGCAGCATTTTGGCTTGCGTGTCTTCTCAACAGTTTCGGCTACATGCAAGAACCGGCAGTAGACCGTATTCTCGCTTGTGTGGCAAAATGAAAGTCTTACACTCGCATTTTAAATATTTTTTTTGTTAGTACAAATAAAACAAATATAGCTACTGGTTTCTTGTAAAATTTTGATTTTTACGGCATTGTAACTTGCGTTTTTTTTTCAACAGTTTCGGCTACATGCAAGAACCTGCACTAGACCGTATTCTCGCTTGTGTGGCAAAATGAAAGTTTTACTCTCGCATTTTCAATATTTTTTTGTTAATACGGCTGAAATAAAAAACTCTTAAAAATTCTTTGCGATATTTTGACTCATTCCTCATTGTGGCTTGTTGATTTCCAACAATTACGGCTATATTCATGATAAAGCGGTAGAGCGTATTGTCGCTTTTGTGGCAAAATAAAAGTATTACTGTCGCATTTTCAATATTTTTTTCTGTTAGCACGGCTCAAATCAAAGATTGTCAAATGTTTTTTGCGATATTTTGACTTATTCGTCATTGTGGCTTGTGTGACTTCCAACAGTTAGCCTACAGCTATATTCAAGATGAGGCTGCAGAACGTATTCTCGCTTGTGTGAAAAAATAAAAGTCTTTCGCTAGCATTGTAATACTTTTTTCTGTTAGTACTAATGGAATAAATATAGCTGCATGTGCTTGTAATATTTTGACCCCTGCAGCATTCTGGCTTGCGTGTTTTCTCAACAGTTTCGGCTACATGCAAGAACCTGCACTAGACCGTATTCTCGCTTGTGTGGCAAAATAAAAGTTTTACTCTCGCTTTTTCAATACTTTTTTTGTTAATTCGGCTAAAATAAAAGACTCTCAAAGGTTCTTTGTAATATTTTGACCCTTTCGTTATTCTGGCTTGTTGATTTCCAACAATTACGGCTTTATTCATGATGAAGCAGTAGACCGTATTCTCGCTTGTGTGGCAAAATAAAAGTATTACTGTCGCATTTTCAATATTTTTTCTGTTAGCACGGTTTAAATCAAAGACTGTCAAATGCTCTTTGCGATATTTTAACCCATTCGTCATTGTGGCTTGTGTGACTTCCAACAGTTAGGCTACAGCTATATTCGAGATGAAGCTGTAGACCGTATTATCGCTGTGTGGCAAAATGAAAGTTTTACGCTCGCATTTTAAATACTTTTTTGCTAGTACAAATGAAATAAATATAGCTACATGTTTCTTGTGATATTTTGACGTTTGCAGCATTGTGGTTGCGTTTATTTTTAGCAGTTTCGGCTTTATGTAAGAATCGGTTGTAGACCGTATTCTAGCCGATGTGGCAAAATGAAAATCTTACTCCTGCATTTTCAATAGCTTTTTTCTTTTAACACGGCTCAAATCAAAGAGTGTCAAATGTTTTGCGATATTTCGACCCATTCGTCATTGTGGCTTGTGTGACTTCCAACAGTTAAGCCAACGGCTATATTCAAGATGAGCCTGTAGACCGTATCTTCGATTGTGTAAAAAAATGAAAATATTACGCTTGCATTTTAAATATTTTTTTTGGTTAGTACAAATGGAATAAATATAGCTGCATGTGCTTGTGATATTTTGATTCCCGCAGCATTCTGGCTTGCGCGTTTTCTCAACAGTTTCGGCTATATGCAAGAACCGGCACTAGACCGTATTTTCGTTTGTGTGGCAAAATGAAAGTTTTACTCTCACATTTTTAATACTTTTTTGTTAATACGGCTGAAATAAAAAAACTTCTAAAGGTTTTTTTACAATATTTTGACCCATACCTCATTGTGGCTGTTGGCAGTCACACAAGCCACAATGACGCATGGGTCAAAATATCGCAAAAAACATCTGACAGTCTTTGATTTAAGCCGTGGTAACAGAAAAAAAAATATTGAAAATGCGAGAGTAATACTTTTATTTTGCCACACAAGCGAAAATACGGTCTACTGCTTCATCATGAATATGGCCGTAATTGTTCAAATCAACAAGCCACAATGACGAATAAAGCAAAATATCGCAAAAAGCATCTGACAGTTTTTGGTTTGAGCCGTGTTAACAAAAAAAGTATTAAAAATGCGAAAGTAATACTTTTATTTTGCCAAACACGCGAGAATACGTCTACTGCCGGTTCTTGCACGTAGCCGAAACTGTTAAGAAAAAACGTAAGCCACAATGCTGTAAAAATCAAAATATCACAAGGGACATGTAGCTATATTTATTTTATTTGTACTAGCAAAAAAAGTATTGAAAATGCGAAAGTTATACTTTTATTTTGCCAGAAAGCGAGAATGTGGTCTACTGCCGATTCTTGCATGTAACCGAAACTGTTGAATAAAAAACGCAAGCCACAATGCTACACGAATTAAAATATCACAAAGTACATGTAGCTATATTTACTCTATTTGTGCTAACAAAAAAAGTATTTGAAAAAAAAGCGTAAGACATTCATTTTGCCACACAAGCGAGAATACGTTTTACAGCCTCATCTTGAACATAGCTGTAGCATACCTGTTGGAAGTCACACAAGTTACAATAACAAATGCGTCAAAATATCGCAAAAAACATCTGACAGTTTTTGATTTGAACCGTGCTAACAGAAAAAAATATTGAAAATGCGAAAGTAATACCTTTATTTTGCCACACAAGCAAGAATATAGTCTACTGCTTTATCATGAATATAGACGTAATTGTTGGAAATCAACAAACCGTAATGACGAATGGGTTAAAATATCGCAAAGAACCTCTGAGAGTTTTTTATTTTAAGCGTATTAACACACAAGCGAAAATAAGATCTAGTGCCGGTTCTTGCATGTAGCCGAAACTGTTGAGAAAAAAAACGCAAGTTACAATGACGAATGGATCAAAATATTGCAAAGAACATCTGACAGTCTTTAGTTTTAGCCGTGTTAGCAGAAAAAAGTATTGAAAATGCGAGCGTAAGACTTTCATTTTGCCGCACAGGCGAAAATACGGTTTACAGCCTCATCTTGAATATAGCCGAAACTGTTGGAAGTCACACAAGCCACAATGACGAATGGGTTGAAATATCGCAAAAAAACATTTTACAGTCTTTGATTTAAGCCGAGTTAACAGAAAAAAAAATATTGAAAATACGAGAGTGATACATTCATTTTGCCACACAAGCGAGAATACGTTCTACTGCCGGTTCTTCATGTAGCCGAAACTGTTAAGAAAAAACGCAAGCCACAATGCTGTAAGGGTCAAAATATCACAAGAAACATGTAGCTGTATTTCTTTTTTTGTACTATCAAAAAAAAGTATTTAAAATGCAAGCGTAAGACTTTCATTTTGCCACACAAGCGAAAATACGGTCTACAGCTTCATCTTGAATATAGCCGTAACTGTTGGAAGTCACACAAGCCACTATGACGAATGAATTAAAATATTGCAAAAAGCATATGACAGTCTTTGATCTAAACCGTGCTAACAGAAAAAAACATTGAAAATGCGAGCGTAAGATTTTCATTTTGCCATACATGCGAGAATACGGTCTACAACTTCATTTTGAATATAGCTATAACTGTTTCAAGTCACACAAACCACAATGA
>Ga0209367_1012512_pt1 | contig 11076 bp, 5 predicted proteins | sample WorMetLIZISLAND2_FD_187412 | JGI IMG/M metagenome (GOLD analysis project Ga0209367, IMG submission 187412) | Marine gutless worms symbiont microbial communities from Max Planck institute for Marine Microbiology, Germany - Olavius geniculatus... ... | reverse complement strand
AATTTATATAATGCATTAAATATGCAAGGCAAAAAAGCGACTTTGGCATCTTGGAGCAGGCATGGCTCTTTTGTTCCCCCCCCAAAAAAAAAAAAAATTCGCCTATGCATAAAGCGACAAACTGAACTAAGCAAGCAATGCGATCTTATTGGTCATTGGTAACGTATGCGTTAGGATAGTCATTTAGGCCACCGAAGCCGCTAAACGATGCCTGTCTCAAGATCGTGAGATATAAAATACGATTAGTTGCTAAGCAAGGCACAAGACGTAAACAAGAAGCCCAGCTGTCGCTAGAAAAAGCCGACCGTACCACCTACGTCCAAAGCCCAACGTTTGATTTCCAATCACAAAGAGAAAGCGATTTCTCAGAGATAACACAATACCGCACGATTTGCATACTATAGTGCATTATAACCCTTCAAGGTCATCCAATATCAATGATTCTCATATAATGTGAAAAAAAACGTATCCCGCTTCCTATTAGTGATAAGTGGTAACCTTGGAACTATCTCTCACCGTTTCTGAGATATGGCCAGTTTTCTATTAAATTTCCTACCCCCGTCCATTCGACCCACAATTTAAAAATGTTCCTCTTGCACTAGATTGTTGAAATTTTGCATACTCGAGTTTAAGGCAATGGCTAATTATTCGTGTAAAAATTTCTTCTGCCACCTACCGCTTAGTCACAATACATCCGTTACGGACGGACGGTCAGACGACAATCATGCCAATAGCTCGACTGTTAATACGGTCAGCTAAAAAGACCTACGTGTCATACACGTAACGTATAGGCCTACGTATGCGTATGCTCAACAGTATCATAAACGCTTTATTCTCAACAAGTGCAGAAGACAAATGACAAAGAAAAAGACAGACAGGGACAGAATGAGAAATTAAACTGTCAAAATGATCACAAACATCCAAGTACAACTTAAGCAAAGTGATTACAAACGGTGGATGCAAAAGAACGGTTAGTTTTTATACATAGTGAATCGCAATCATAATAGTTTTGAAGGTTACCAAGATAACCATACTTGATATTCTGAACACAAAACACACTACTGAGATATCTACAGTTAGTAGCACATGATATCAGAAACTTCCACCTACGTAAATCATAGTTATGCTTAATATCTAGACACGAAAAAAATATTGCAACAATTTAACAGATTCCGTACGACTGTACTTGAAAATTTTACGAAAGGCATCATTCCAACAGACGCACAATTAGCTCTGCCTCCCTTGAAGGTGTAAAGAACTGAACACAGTGAAACTGTTAACTTATTATCAGAACCATTAGCAGCTCCAAAATCTACGACACACTTTACAATTTTGAACTGATTTTTTCGCCAAAACTCAAAAATGTACGACAACATAAATGTGCAGGTATGGCATATGAGCCGAAAGTTAACGTACGGAAAATGATCGACGTTAGAAGTCCAACTATCGTCGCTGAAACTGTACCAAGCAATGACATCCAGGCGTAGGAAACTGAATAGATGTCCGAAAGACTAAACTGCGATGTCGAAATCTAAACAAAACAATAAATGCATTTAATGATTTTTCCTCTTTTGTTTGTCTTTTATCTTGCCACCATCATTCGTCACTTCAAAACAGGCGATCTTGTTACAGAGGGTCTCGCACTCTTTTGTCGGCTGTTTCTATTGTCGCATTTTAACGATGCGCGCTTTGTTAATACAAAGTGCTTAATATTATACTTCTGAATTTTATAGGCTGTCAGTATATCATTATCTACTCGAGTTTTGAGTTTGTCAGTTTGCACGTAAAATTGCTGGAAAAATGTCAATGGATTCTGTTTGATCAAACATTTAAAGGTACTGCACACAGCCTCAAAAGTAGTGATTAGATTTTGATAAAAAAACTGGACCTTTCGTAGATTATAGACTAACCGGAATTCTTTATTAGAGCTGCGTTTTGGATGGCCTAACAACCATGAACAAGTTTAGTGCGCCACGGATAAATATATTATAAACATGCTAGTGATAATAATACTTGTAACAGTTTTAATATTTTTAGCTAATATAGTTTTAATTTCTGTTTGACGGCACGGCAAACGAAAAATTTGAAAGAGTTTTGTTTTGTTGTATTGACGCAATATACTAGTAACTTTGTTTTTCGTGTTTCGGCATAGAGTATTTAATTATCCGTGGCGCACTAAACTTGTTCATGTTTGTTAGGCCATTCAAAACGCAGCTCAGTTTTCGCTATCGGTTTCAGAGCTCTGGCCGCATGCTGTCACATACTTGTGTCTGCCAATAAATTGTGTTCGATCTCGACCGCATTTGGTCTGTAAGAAAAAAAGACACGTGCAATTTTATTACGATTATAATGTAGGCCTACAAAGGCTACTTGCCCACATAACCTAACAGAGTAATAAAGTTTCGGCGTAGATGTTTGCTAGTTTATCGAGCAAAAGTTGACATAAAACACAAAATAAAATGAATGGAATGAAAAAAACAACAGCTTAATAAAGTTACCGCCATTGCGTGGGAAAGGCTACTAAAACTGTACGCACCTGTGGCTTGTAGTAAGAACTAGTAACAGATGATGACGACGTGGTGACGTCATGCTGTTGCCATAGTAACGCCGCAGTGTCGTTGGCTACAGCGGCAGGACATCGGTCAACAGAAGTCGGCGGAAGAGACGGATACGTTATATCGAGCGCCAATCGTCCGATATTAATCCACATGACCAGCAGCATACCGCAAACACTGCCGATCAGCGCCCCCTGAACATCAATAACTTATACTTTAGCATTGCCTCCCAAAAACATAAAACTCTTGTCTGTGCAGCATTATCAACAAAAAAACAATAACCGATTTTTAATACGCGTATTAATTATATCATTTTATTTTCTACTTATGTGAAACGAACCATCTCTGCACACTTGGATGCAATAATTCAGAATTTTAGGTCGATCTGACTGTATAGACCTACAGTCTATTACTGCGTAATCGTGTTTTCCCATCCATCAACTTTTTAAAACAGCTAAACCGTTGGAAACATAAGTGACTTTAAAAAAGAAAAAGCTCAGCTACCGCTGTAAAAGCAATGATTAGTAGCACCGTTGGTCGCGTGTCGCGTGCAGCCAAGGCAAAAATAAATGCTGAAAACTACGCTACATTTTATATACGAGGACAAAGAATCATTATTAAGAATATATAAGCCTATACGGTACGAATTAAGCACAGCGCACTGTTACCGACCTTCCAATTGGCATGCCTTGATATTCCACCCATGACAAAGAGACTTAACTGCGGAGCAGTCGCACAGCTGATGAGAATGTTAGTTATCTATAACACAACAGTCGAAACAAAGCGTATCGACGTCCTCAACCTAATGACTCTTATCATTACTGCAAATGTGACGATGTTATTCAACGACTGACTTGTCTGATCTTGAGAGTGTTTGACAGTCATCATGTTACTATCAGCTACCACTTCCTCCGTGTATACTTTTTCTCCCAGAAATAAGTCCAGGAGGTTAGGAGAGTGACATGTGCTTAGACATTTGCATCATCAGTGCCGTCGTGGTAATTGCTTTTTCCTAAAATTTTGGCTGTCGGAAAAATGTCCGAAAATGTTGTTGAAAAACTTTTGTTCAAAAAATGCAAAATTTGGAACTGAAAAGTCCGATTTTTGGAAAAGTTAACAGTAAAATTAAAATTTTAAGCACCCCTAATTGTCGTAATTCCCTCTGTGGGAAATCTGCACTTTTCTGTCCGAATTCTGTCAGAAATTTGTCGTGTCTGTCAGAAAAATGCAACTTCCCGCTCCGACTATAAGCCCACGACGTCGCTGAAAGCGATGCAGTAGAATGTTGTTTTAGCTGTTCATTATTCTGCATTAAGTCACCGCGCTGCCATGCGGCGTGTTCAATAAACGCATAAACGAGACTAGGCCTTGGCAATGTCACGCATACATATAGAATACCTGCAGTATTGGTCCGGGTATCGCTGCTGCTAAGAACGCGACCGCAGTTGCCAGTCCGCCAAACAGTATGACTGTCACAACAGTAACATATAGCAACGCTGATCCAGATACATTCGTATTATGATATAACAGATTTTCGCAACAATTCAAGCATGCATACAGACACTAAAACATTAAGTCTTCTTCAACTTGTTAAAGTATTTTTAATTTGCATGCTAGCATTTAACATTCTTTATATAATTTGCATAGTTTGCATTCTTTATGTTTTCTGTCTGCCTGTGCTGCCTTGTCTGTTTCTCTGGGCTTCGCGCCTGAGTCAAATAAATGATTGATTGATTGATTGATAAACCTGGCAGCTGGTTTGTACGCCAGTTTTCGAACGCTAGATAGGCTTACGCATCCGATCACATGATGTCCAACACAGAGAAGACGAAACAATCGCTTGTTGCGGAGTTTATCATAGCCGACGATAGACGCAACACTGACACTATGTGGCCAGCCGAGGAAAAAAATATGCATGGCATGAAGTTGCAAAGATTAGATGTTTATGGTGACTGGATAGAATTACTGAGATTTTTTTCTTCATAAGTTTCACATCCGAGCTGTTCGGACCTATTCAGTATTCAGTGCACTAAATGCCTCGGCCTTGGCCTTGGTCTGAAGAGTTAGTGCCTTGGTCCCATCACCGCCGACAACAAGCGCAAATCTCACACGTGATGCCTTGCAATGTCATGGCACATACCAAGCAGTCTGTTGACGAAGGCCTTTCTTTGTTCGTCCATTGCTGATAGCTTCATCTTGAGTATGTCATCCCAGCAGTTGGCAGCCGATCCGCTCAGCGACGACGATATCGAACTGTATATAATACATCGACAAATCGGTAACGCCAACGTACTCTCACCCGACTTTATGATCACTAACTGCTTAAAACGTGCCTACATGTACCGACTTTCTTGTATCTATGACGGATTGTCCACCGAAGCGACACCTAGCGGACAGTCCTTCTGAAGAAAGTAACAGCGGTTGCAAAAACGTCACTGTGCTAGTGAATAAAAACTGCAGTTTGATGAATTTCTGCAGCCTATTGTTGGCTCGCGAAACTGCAAGCTATAAGCGCCCCTTATTCTCAGACATCGTGTATGTAACTGACTTTGTTTGCCCGTCTCTTTGTCCGCTTGGCAGCTGTAGCTAACAGTCGAGAGCCACGTTGGCTATACCGGCTTCTTTTCAGTGTATGAGTTTATTCAAAGATATAGGATAGCGTTTACTAGCCTGAGAGAACCTCCGTAAAGCGTAGCGAGGAATAAACCGGCGAATCCTGGTAAGCTGGCAAATACCTTCATGACGAAATACGGCAGCAGCTGAAAAAACACAATTAATTACATGTAGAGTAAACACGACCAAAAACTTTCTTCTTTAGTGCTATTAGTAAGTTAACGCCAGACGTGCAAAACTTATAGACGCGTTATGACAACAGTTAACAGTTTCATCCCAACACTTCGGTTATCTTGGACCCCACGTGCAATCGACTAATCAATTTCAAATGTGTAAACGGATTGTTGAATATTTTTGACCAATTATTCACATAAATCGACAATTCTTGGACAAAATAGTAAAACTTTTGCTATGGAGCACGCCTTTCTAAATACCACTAACCGTCACTACATTACCAAGGGGTATCGACGCTCAAAATAGTCCAGTTTTTGGTCCATTCTGAGTGAACAAACTGCATGATTACAAACGATGGTTCTCAGCACGTATTGTGTGTTCCACCTGGTTGGGGTTGTCGACGTCGTTATTCTCTAACGGATCGCAACGCGACTTCACGAAGTAAGCAAACACTGCCAGCCCGACGACACAGCAGAGGTATTGGTTGAACAGACTTGGTACGATGTTCAGTAATATCGTCCTTTAAAAACGTTTACAAAGCATACACGTCAGGCAAACTAGATCGTCAAGCCTTGTTCAAGGCTAAATACTGCCCGAGTTCATGGGCTATGTCTGTACAACATTTTGTGAATCCGGGGGAGAATTATTTTCTAAGGAGAATATGTCTGGAGAGATTATGTCAGAGAGAATTTTGTCCGTTTTCTATTTGTGCGTATGATTTAACAAAAATTCACATGTATTTTCTGTAGTCTGCAGCTATAGGGTATATACAATTTTAATTTGGCACTATCTGTTTAACGGTAAAAAAACTCCTTCAATCCTGTCCTAGAGTTTATTGTTAAACTGTTGATCCGGATCAGCACCAACATTTAATAAACTCTTGGTTAAAACAAAGCTAACCTTTCTTGAAACTTTTTCTGCAATCGCGTTAACAACATTTTTGCAGTATCTCGCAGCGGTGAAAAAATGTTCAAATCCGGTACTGGATCAGGATGCCGATCTCGATCAAAATCTGGCAAGAGTAAACAGCTCGCCAATTTCAGGTTCAAACGGTCAAATGTCGGGGTTATTAGACTTAAGGTTTAGAGTTGTTTTAGAGTTGCGCAATGCAGTGTATAACTAGCGGACGGCCGCATGTTATATCGGCACTCGCTCGACATCCTCGCTCGTTGTAGGTTACGTTAGCACAAAGCGTAGGCTCACAGTCGGGCGTGGCGCATTGACTTTGTGGCCGAGTATCGTTGTACTGCCGCCTGAGAAGTGGAAACTCCGGCCGCCCAGGAAAACCCAAGTCCAACCGCCAGTCCCCAGACGGTGTGTCGCACTCGCGGATCAAAACTCCAACTACAAACACCAACACCACCAAACTAAGTCCGTCGCTTCGACGCCATCGCACTTGCCTGTAGCGCACGGATACAAGACCAAAGCAATTCGGCAAAAAGCGGAATCGCTGCCGTAAGTCCACCCAACTCCTCCTTTGTATTCGCCAGGTGACAACATAAGTTTAGCTGCAATTTCACAATTGCATGCTCGACTCCAAATTGTTTTGGTCTGGGGTCAAGGATCCCATATTACACCGAATCCTAGAAGTGTACACTATACCTGCCAAATAGTATCTAAGTCCGTCGAATGTGACTGACAACAAACAAACAGACGCATATAGCAGGGTTTGACAGCAGATTTCAATCAAGTTAATTTAATTAATTCAAAATTGAGCTGATTGCAATTTCATATAATGTCACCGTTTTCTACGCAAATCATTTGCATTGTAAACGCTCAGCGAAACGAAACAAGACCGCAGAACGAAGACGCGGTGTGCCTAAAACCAAAACTAAACTAAAACTGCAGTTTTGGATAATTTTCGACAGTGTCTACATTATTTCCCGCCCCCGCCCCCAAAGTTGGAGTTCAGTTTTAGTGTTGTTTTAGTTTTAGTTTTTCACGTGGACATCGCGTCTATGACAGCACTGTTGAAACTGCGTACTCAGCCAGCTGGGCGCTGCGTTCTTCAATAGCGCACGTTTCCAGCACGCTACCGATCCCTCCGGCGACGACGAACGCCTACAATAATTATCATCAACAAATACTTAACAAATTACGCTTTGTTAGTACAGTGGCATGTGTGTCTGTGAAACGACCATAAATTATACGTCTCCATCAACTGATCTATTTACAGGCTGTGAACAAAATGCCCACAAACCACGCCGTTGAAACAGTAGATGAAGTAAATTACCAGATTAAGCTGTATGCCGAAAATACATACTGGCTCAGCTACTGTAAAAGCTCCCTAAAAGTGCGCAGTTCCACACTCCGCATTTGTAAGTCGTCTCAGTGTCTCGCTGAATTATGTCGAATAGTTCAGTAGGCCTGCACTTGCATATACAAATTATTGTAATCATCACAAACATCGTCAGGATTATAGTTACAAAACTACACTGTATGTCGGACCAGTGCCGACATAATGTGTGGCCGTCGGCTTGACCTTTAACTTTTTGAGTACCCCTGCCGTGGAGAAAATTCGCACCAATGTTGTTTTTTCCTACGCCTTTTCGTTTTGAAGTCAGAAGCCAGTATGCGGAACAGACGGGCAAACAAACGTACAAGACGCCTGGTGGTAAGACTTCTGCACAAACAAGTCAATAATTTTTTCTGTTAAATATGACGTTACGTAACGGTAATGTACTGGATTTGTCGAGCGAACCTTGATGACAACGGCGAGCATTCCTGCAAGCATCGCGAAGCACTGGAAAACGTCGGTCCATATCACCGCCCGCATTCCACCCTTTAATAACATCACACGTCATCGCGACCATTCGCTGCAAACGTGCTATAGCAGCACTGTGACAACAGCGTTAATCTGTTCATTAGCATACTGGAACAGCATCAACCAGACACTAGGCCATACAGCGGGCACTGTATAGCAGCATACACACCACGGCGTATGCCTATATAGCCTACATTCAACATTGGGCAATGTTCTGTAAAAATGTGGGGACCATTTACATGAATTTTCTAACAGCTAAATCGCCGACCAAAAACCGGACAACACATGTGCTTACATTGCGACACCAAGAAGGTAAAGGTACAGGTCGTCAAATTGTATAGCGCATAGTCGCGAGCATGCGCACACCTCTAATGCGCTTTCGTCACTAACCAGAACCGCCTGCCGCACGGCCACCGTATGCAGCCTGCAGACACAGGCTGGCGCAGCGGCCGGCTAGGCAACCCCAGTCAGCTGTACCAAGGTCCCTACCTTCCGTAACCCATATAAATGAGTTACTACTCATTTTACCGTCCAACGGAAGGTAGAAGGCTGAGTCGACCTAGCTGGCAGGCTTCGCACCGAGATGGTTTACCTGCCCGCACGCAGTCACCCATCGCAGTACTAACCGGGCCCGACGTAGAGTAACTTCGTTTCAGCCGAAACGCGTTACCAACTACGCCACGCCACCAAGCGTAATTAAACGACAATGTTATATTATTCACGATCGTTGTTACTAATTTTTGCATGAATCTGCGCTGGGATGGCTAGGCCGAGTCGCTTTTTCAGCTGAACTGGGCTATACCCGAACGTGGCCGAATGCAATGCAATTCTGATTGATAATAAAGTTCTCAGTCTTTGATCTTTTTTTTCCATGGCGGACACGGGGCTTCTGTAAAACACATTGTTACTTAAGACCAAGTAAATATGTCTGCTCAATGGCATCTCATTCCGACTAACGGCTTTAACAGGATGCTCGAGTATGAGAGACTGTTAAACAGACGGAGAGACTACGCTATGGCAAAAGGGTGCTGCAAACATAGCTCACGATGCCGCCTATAATACGTCATAGCGATAGTCACCAGTGCGGTGTAGGTGACCGAAATGATAGCCAGCAGTGGTATCGATATTGACATTGAGAGTCCGGTCACTGCACAGAGATACATCACAACATTCCAAACAGTGATGACACACTGGACAGTTATCTGGCGTCCCGGTCGACTGGTACCAGTAGCCGGTCAGTGTGGCATACTTTCCGGTACCAGATTTTTACCTCCGCCAAGGAGGTAATGTTTTTGCCGGTTTTTGTTTGTTTGTTTGTTTGTCTGTCTGTCTGTGAGTCAGCAAGATAACTCAAACAGTTATAGACGGATCTTTCTGAAACTTTGAGGGTATGTCGGGCATGGCATAAACTACCAGTGGTTCAATTTTGGACGTGATCCGGCAGGAATCCTGAATTCTGGATCACTTTGAAATTTTCGTTACCACTGCGTTAAAGGGGGCATAAGGGAACCGCTGGCAAAGCGAAGATGGTGACGCCACCTGGCGAATAGCTTTGCCTTGGCGGAGGTACCTGCGGGCTATGACTGCTTTCTAGTTACTGCATGCACTAGTCGCCTCCGCCGGATTGAACATGTTCAGTTTCGTGCCGGTAGCTGGCACCAGAAAAATGGCCAGTGTATCATAACTATTATTATTACTATGGCACAGAATGAACCTACGCTCGTAGTCGTACGCGTAAATAACGTAACACGTATAATACGTTGAGTCATTCACATTCATTAAAGAAATATTTAACACAAGAATATCACTTACCGGCTTCGAGAGCGATGGAAGGCGCAAACATCGCGACGCCCATGTAGAAAATCTGTATAACAAATTAACACCTTGTCCGAAGACTAAATACATATAGCCCATACCACACAAATTAAAAAGCGCAATAAACATGAACTGCTGAATTGCGTAGAACAAGAAATCGAACAGATTTGGAAACAGTTGTAGCGTCGATCATGACGGCGATTGATTGTCATGCTGAACCTCAACATATTACAGTGTTAAACACGACCGCCCATTACTGCAGTATATGTAAAAAAACTTACCAGTTTAAAACTGTGTGTAAGGACGATGCGATGATATGAGTCCTCTAAAACAGCAACAATCATTTGAGTAACCTTAGATTGGGCTATGCATATGGCGTCCTTACAAGCCGACTTTGTCCCAAATTTCGTTGTCATGGCAACGTGGGTCGGTAAGGCGAAATGCAATTAACAGCATTCGATGGCCCATCCCGGTAAACCCCATATAGGCGCAAAAATCTCGCATAAATCTCTTATACAAGCAGAGCTGTAGCCAATTTTGTCCCAAATTTCGTTGTCATGGCAACGGGGGTGAGTCGAAGAAAAATGCTACTGGCAGCATTCGATGGTCCATCCCCGTAAACTTCCCTTTAATCGCAAAAATCTCTCACACAAGCCGAGTTATAGCCAATTTTGTCACAAATTTCGTTGCCATGGCAACGGGGGTTGGTCGAGGGAAAATGAGATTGGCAGAATTCGATGGCCCATCCCGTAAACCACCCTTTAAACGCAAAAATCCTGCAAAAATCTTGCAAAAATTTTTTACACAAGCCGAGTTATAGCCAATTTTGTCCCAAATTTCGTTGCCATGGCAACGGGAATCAATCGGGGGTAAGTATAAATGTCACCGTTATTTAGGCCGACCTCAAAAACCATACTCTAGAACCAAAAATTACGACTTTATCTTGCAGACAACGGAAGTTATGACAGTTTAAAGAATTTTTAAATTTTTCCCATAGGCGCCATTGTAATTTTTTTTCGAATTTTTCGAATAAATAAGTCAAAAATTATATTTTTATTTTGTAACATCAAAAAGGCCCTTCCTTGCGCAGAACCGCGTCATTTGACGTAGGCCTATTAAGCGTAAAAATCGGTCTAACGGACTCGCCTGTAGGCG
>Ga0209367_1012509_pt1 | contig 11079 bp, 8 predicted proteins | sample WorMetLIZISLAND2_FD_187412 | JGI IMG/M metagenome (GOLD analysis project Ga0209367, IMG submission 187412) | Marine gutless worms symbiont microbial communities from Max Planck institute for Marine Microbiology, Germany - Olavius geniculatus... ... | reverse complement strand
ATGTGAGCTGCATCCAAAAATTGCGAAAAATTCACTAAAAATTCCTTTTTGAGGGGTTCAAGGTCGTTCAAGGTCATCGATGTTGATAAATCCCAAAAGCCTGTCACCAGTGCTTGTTATGATAAGCAGCATGTGTGTACCTATCTGCAACCGTTTTCACATTATTCGAGCCAATAACGGCAAAATGACGTCTTTTTTAGGGGGGTACCCCTCTTTGACGCCCTCGAAATTGGCACGAAATTTTGTCACGATAAACTAGAGACCTTGGGGCAGTCCACGGTGAAGATTTCGTGACTCTAGCTTGCACCGTTTTGATACAGCTCACGAGTGTGACAAACGGACGGACGGACAGACAGACAGACGGACGGACGCCCAGACGATGGCAAAGACGCGCGAAGCATTCTGCTTTCGCGCGTAAAAAGCCTTACGGTCGGCCCAAAATCATTTACCATGGATGACGCTAAAGGTCAGTACTGCAACAAGAACTGTACATGTATAGGCCGTTGTGTGTCTTTTTAAACGACAGAAGCTGGGCTTCTTGTTTTGTTTAATTTCAATCTAAAAGGCCAAAATTTTGCCGCAATTCATAAACGCTGCAAAAAAGATGTTCTCTCGCATGCTTTCAAAGAATCTCGCATGTATACTCAGGGCCACATATATCAAAACCATTCCCATAACGAACACGTTTTGACGAACCATTTAAAACAACGCTCACGTCGATGTCACGGTTTCGAGTTCAATTCAAGGTCACGTCAAAGGTCAAACAAATTGCGGCAGTCAGGCAACCATCGATGATGAATCGTACAAAATGACGTTGGCCTAGGCTAATTGTAACCGACAAACTTTTTGGGGAAACACAGTAGGCTAACGCCTTTCAGAATAAGGAAACTATAGTAGTCTGCTCTGCTATATAGTGCATGATATGCCCGCAACGCATGGCTGCTTTCGAACATTCAATACTGGCCGACAGTCATATGCATACAGAACAGGAAAGAGAAGTAATTACAGCACAACTAGTGGTATGACATTTTACGGATTTTTTAACCTAGCTTTAAAATGACCTGTAATTTGTCATTCATTTTTGATGTTTTCGTTATGAATGACTGGTCGTTTCTGTTTCCAATTATTTTATCTGCTAAAGTGAAGTCGTTAGCAGTCGATAGCGCAGGCGGTCCAGTAGATAAGTTAGCGACTTGAGTTGATAGCTAGATCCTAGATGGTGTAGTCTAATAGGCCTATCCATTCATGGATATATCATATGCATGCATTTGGATATGTCAATGGATATTCATAATCCATATCCACGGCAAGCGTGTCTAATTTCAACGAATGGATTTCATGTATTAGTCAAAGTGCGCACGCGATTTTAAGGAAAAATTAACACCCCTCCCCTTCTCCGTCACATTTCTCTGGACCCCCGCCGCCGCCATTCCCTCATCAAAATTGACGTCACAAACGTCTACCCTCCCCGGCAGCCTGTAGTGTAGTCTACAGAAGTAAGTTTCAGCGTAATTAAATTATGATGTATAAAAATTATATCTGCTATACACAATTGTTTACTGTTAATTGAATGCAAAAAATCATGTGAAATTAAGCACAGTGTTCCTAAGTGCTTCTAGGTCTACTTATCCATGCCACATACGGCGTCGGCGAGTTGGCGACGTGAAGTTGTTCATTGTGCCTTCGCGCGGATGTGTGTTACAAATGCCATAGCTCTTCACAGGAAACCTATTTCAGAGCTACAGAGCGTCACCCGCCGTATGGGATCACACAGTGTTACCTGCCACCCGACACAGGTGAACGCGCCCCGCCTTGATTTCAGCCAGATAGGCCGGTACTCGATTAACCTATTCCGGAGAGATGGAAGGCTGAGTTGACCTGGGGGCTTTTTACATATCGAGATGGTTTACCTGCCCGCAGGCAGTCACTCATCGCAGTACTAACCCGGCGCGGCGTAGAGTAACTTCCCTGATCCGATGAAACGCGTTACCGCTACGCCTGGTCACCAACGTGTGACGTCACAATACCTTTAACTCCCTTCCCCTACGTCACACGTCGTCACATTATTGTGAACCCCCTCCCTCGTAGCATGACGTTATTTATGGACGACCCAATGCAGACAAGAAGCAAAATTATCATAAAACCTCGTTATCTGTGCTGAGGTGCAGTGCGGCGACTTCACTTTTGAGTTGGAATTTTGCTGAGCCTTTCGCTGAGCAGAAACTTTGTTGTAGGCCTAAGTCCAGACTTAGACCGAAGTTTTCGCTTAGCGAAAAACTCAGAGAAAGTCTAAGTCAGAAAATGAAGTCGCCCAATGACTAATGTAGACGCTGTAGACTAATAGTAGGTTGAGTAAAAACGTACCATAGACAATGCTCACAGATTTTAAAATAACAAAACATTGTCTGTGTGTTTGAACGTAGGCCTACAGTTGAAGTGAACAGTAGACCCCCTACAGTGTAGAAAATGGATCAAATAATACGCCAGTTTGCCGAGAAAACTCCAGTGCACTTGCTAGACAAGCACAGGCGATGCATGCAAAAGCTTATGTTCAGCATTTGCCAGTTTGGAGGATCAGTATTTAACGTACTTCGTCAGCTTCAACTGCCGATTGAAGATTGGATTATGACAGGCAGCTCGGTAGAGGGCGCCAGTCTCGCGAGATTGTTCAGTCCCGACGACAACACATCCGGCGAATACGAATACGACATAATGGTACCGATCACAGACTAGCATTGGGAAGAAACTCTGGCATATGTTGACAACAAGGCCTTTGCTCACGTCGTCGTCAACTCGCAGCTCGGATCATTTTGCGACGTAGACGCCGTGCAGAAAGCATTCTGTCAGAAAGAAGACGGAATATACCTGAGCAGTCAGTTGCTTCACACTCCGTTCAAAAAGTTAATGGCACAATCACCGGATGCTTCTAATAAGTTCTGCGGTCGTCCGTGCATTAGTATTAACCGATGTGAGGCTGGAAATGCAGCGATATCAGTAAGCCTTGACCTACATGCTGCTATCGACGACGGAAAGGTTGCAGAAGAAATTCCATCGTGTGGTAGCGAATGCGCATTTTCTGCAACGAGTTTCGCTTCAAAACAGGCTCGAATAAGTGCCAGAGAGGCGCAAATAAATGCTAGCACAAATGAAAAGTTCGCCCAGTTTATGAAGGAGGTAATACCGTGCTGCAAAGGGTTTGATATCAGGATCGCTGAGAGGCTTACGCATCTACAAAGAGTCCAGGGCGAATTCATGGACATGCGTTCTGAAAAGCTCTCGTCGTCACTATACGATCAGGCTTCAAAAGCACTCGAGTGGGCAATGACCTGTTTGGATATAAGCGACGTTGTATGCGATACCAAACAATCGACCATTGGAGCCTTTTTCAGATACAGTTATGGTTTTAACCTCTGGCCGATGATAGATGAGGAACGTGAAAAGATAAAGCAAAAGCTGAAAATTTATATCAACCAGTTAGCAATATCCGAAGATGACACAGCTAACATGTCAACTGCAGCAGCAGTTTCTCAGCTGCTATATGAGATAGAACGCACGGATGCTGCGCGTTTTTTCGCGTTGTTCCAGGAGCTTGTCAAACTTCAGACAGTTATGAATAAGATTTTGTACTGTGTCGCCCAACATCCGCAACCGTGCCAGCCTCCATTGGAAGTTTTTCGTCAGTTGACTGGAACTGTAAGAAGGTTATCAATGGATTTTGTTTTTTGCCTTAAGCTCACTTTCTGGCCAAGCGTTGCGACTGAGTGGCAAAGCAGAGATCGTCTGTGGCCTCATCAATCAGTAATTGATGGTATAGTCGGCAAAGGTGCTCACCTAGTCGCAAAGGAGTTCTGTCATGATGACATCGACTGGAGACTTTCGTTTTCCGTCGCTGAAATCGACCTGGCCACTCGCTGGTCTCCAGTCCAACATTTCGTCTACTTTGTTTTCAAGTCGCTCTTCTACAAGTTCATCAAACCCCTCTCTGCCGATGTCGCAGCTCCTCATGTTTCACTGGTGAACAAGAAGTATCTGGCTTCGTACACGGCGAAGACGGTGATGATGTGGACCAGTGAGAGTGTTCATCAGTCGTGGTGGACGGAGGACAACGCTGCCGAGTGCCTCACTGTTCTTCTACTCGCTCTACAGAGCGCCTTCGAATGTCGCACGCTCGACCATTACTTCGTTTCTTCCGTCAACTTGCTCGATGGTATTTCAGACGTCCTTGCAAGCCGTGTGGTAGAGACAATCCGGTCTATTCGAGCTGACCCAGCCGCTGTAGTCGCTCAACTGGAAAGTAACTTCGAGAACGTTGAAGTTTTCTTCAATGCATTGCCCGAACATGCGAAATTAGTGGAACCGATCGCAGCTCTTGCTAAACTCGTGTCTTTGTTGTCTCGCGTTTGCGGGGAGTGCGCGAAGAAAACGCCAGACCCGTGACTATGAGATTTCTAATGCAGTGGCGGATCCAGAGAGAGAGTCAAGACGCCATGCATCCGAACTACTGACCATCAGTAAAAATGAAAACAGTGCTAACAAAAAGTGGACAAATGTGCGTCTTGTTTGCGCTTCGAAAAGCTAAAATGCTTTAACCTTTAGGCGGTTTTACCTTTGAGCTCCTGGATCTTGCTCGTCAGGGGCCAGAACCAAAGTTTCTTAAAGTTGAAACCTTTTGGCACCATGGACATTCAAAGGCAAAAGTTGTACAAAATAGTATAGTAAACAAAACATCTGTAATAAAATTAACAAGAAATTTGAGCTAATGCTCATGATACGCGCGAGAGCATATAGCAGTTCCTGTTCGCAGGTAATCTTGGTCTATCTCTATATATTTCGTCACAATTCACTCTTTTGCAGCCAAAAATCGCCAAAAAACCACTAAAACCCCATGTTTTAGGGTTCAAGGTTATTCAAGGTAATCGAAGTTGACATTTTTAAGAAGCTCGTCACCAGTGCTTGTTATGATAAGCAGCATGTCTGTGCCCATCTGCAATCATTTTCACGCTAGGCAAGCCAACAGCGAATAAATAACCACTTTTTAGATGGGCATTCCTTTTTGACATCCGCGTGCGCAGGCCTCCTTGAACTTACAGGGTCTGGACGTAGACTGCTAAAATCTATATTCAATGCTAAAAAAATTCATATGCATGTTGTCTTGGTTTATCCCCAGCCATTTCGGCGCTATTCACTTTTGAAATGCGTGTTGCAGCTCGAAATCGCGAAAAATTTATTACAACCACTATTTTGGGGGTTTACGGTTATTCAAGGTCATCGATGTTGACATTCCTAAGAAGCTCGTCGCCAATGCTTGTTATGATAGGCAGCATGTTTGTGCCTATCTGCATTCATTTTCACGTTAGACGGGCGAATAGCGGTAAAATAACGCCATTCCAAGGGGGGTGCCCTTCTTTCGCCCTTTCGTTCGTGGAGACCCCTTTTACCCAGTGGCATGAAATTTTGTCACAAAATACTAAAGGCTCCAAACTGTCATGTGGTAGAAAGCTGAAGTCTCTATCTCACCTGGTCTCCAAACGGTACCTGGTCGTGGCAGATAGACGGACAGAAGAACGGACAAACAGACAGACAGAATAACCGTAGCTAATACACGCGCTATAGGTATGCTATCTCTCGCGCGAAAAATGCAATTTTTAAGCTTTTTACTGTTTATTTACTGGCAGATATTGTTTATTGTGTCAAGAATAATTCATATTGTTTTGGGATTCGTTTTGTCGTCCCAAAAATTCGTACTCTTTAAGACCTTATAAAGTGAGTCCTGCGCCCAAACTGAGGTATTTTATCGTCACCTTTCCAACCGTGCTGAAATAGCAACATTATGCTCAAAGCGTTATGCTTAATCCATGCGACAACTACGAGTTTGAGTTTGCAAATAAAGTTTTTAACTTTTTTTTCATAAATCTCTTGAAATTTTTTAACAAATTTATCGGTCGTTTAGACCTTAATTAACCAATAAGTAAATTAGTACGAATTTCTAGTAATCAGCTAATAAACTGAGAACAATGTACACGAGAATAGAAACAAAAAATACTTCTCCTTTAGTTAACAAGATCTTTCGCCGCAGTAAAGCCAGACATACATTTCAACAGCTGCATGCTAAGTAGTAAGCACTGAGGATGCTGCTATCACCGGTACAGAACAGTTTAATCACAATACATTTCACTGTAAATTAAAAAGATCGCATGTCTGCAGTGTGACATTTATCGGACAAAATTAAATAATGTCGGGTAACAAAACAGGCAAACACGATTTAAAGTGCGTTCTCACTGCGCGCGTCAACGCACGTTACGCCGCGTAACGCGCGTCTCGCGCCTTAACGCGCGCTAAGCGCGGGGACCATCTCAATTGACTGTTCAATTAAGCCCTACCTCACCCTAGAAGAGCGGATACATAACCAATTCAGTTGAGATGGTTCCCGCGTTTAGCGCGCGTGACGTGCACGCGCCGTTTCGTCACATGCGGAGCAATTTTTTCAAACGCAGAACGATCCATGCGTCCAAAACAGCATTATACGGTGGATAACAAACTTTCTTTATAGTTTGTATATAGAACTCAACTTAAACTCATTGCAGTCGGCATTTCGGAAGTTTTTTTTATTATCCTCATCATCATCATCGTCATCGACGTCGTCATTGTTATGACTGATTTATTGTGCGGCAGTCATCTTACTAGGTCGCGTTACGCATCTTGCCAGTCCCTCAGTTCACTTGTCTGTTCCTCACGCACGGGCTTCTAACTCGAAAAAGAGATCTTGCAAAAACACATAAGTAATTTGAGCAAAGCTAATGAAACGCGCGTCAGCTTATAGCGATTCCTGTTTGCAGGTTTTCCTGGTCTATCTCCATCCATTTCGTTGTAATTCACTGTTGAAGTTTGTGCTGCAGCCAAAAATTGCAGAAAAATCACTAAAACCCCTATTTTGGGGGTTTAAGGTTGTTCAAGGTCATTACTGTTGAATCGTTAAAAACTTGTCAGCAGTTACTGTTACGGTAAGCAACAAGCCTATGTCTATCTGCAAGCGCTAGATGAGCCAACAGCTGTAAAATAACGACCTTTTATGGAGTATCCTCTTTGACGCCCACGTACGGAGGCCTCCTTGAACATAGGGGGTCGGGACTTGAACTGCTAAAATCTACTTTTAATGCTGAAAATTCCGTGTGCAGATTTCGGCGCAATTTATTCTTAAAATGTGCTGCAGCCCAAAATCGCGAAAAAAATCACCAAAACCCTTATTTTGGAATTCAAGGTCGTTTAAGGTCGTTGATCTTGATGTCAATCGAAAAAGCGTATGGGACTTCCTATTAGTGATTAATAGTAACCTAGGCCCTATCTCGCACCGTTTCTGAGATACGGCGACTTGGTGGCTCAAAATGGCCAATTTTCAGGCTTGCCGTAAATATGAAATTTTCCGTCCATATCTATATCCATATCCGCAGACGCCTATCTCGCATACATGTGACCCCCAAAATTTTCGCAAAATACAGCAGTCCAAGGGCGTCCACCGTCCCTTTCCCAAAAACATGACGCAGATATTTCCCTTTTGAAATTGTTAACAAATGCATAAAACTAAAAAAGTAAACACACGTTTGTATTGAAGTCTAATCTTAGTTAAGTATTTTTTAACTTTCGTGAGAATCTACATAATTTTATTGCCCCTGCTTTGGCCGACCGTTAGGTCGAGCCTTGGGTACGATAATGTCTTATGTCTGTTGTCTGTTTGTTCGTAAAGCATGTACTGTGGCGAAACAGTAGGTCGTAGGGGTCGGCGATAGTACCGTTAAATAGGACGATGACGACTTCCTATAGGCTGTCAAAAGTAACCATGTCTTAATCTGCAGCGGTTTGTTTGCAATTTTGAATAAAATGTTGCTGCCTGCAGCCATCACGCACGTGCGCCGAATTACCATAGTGTGCTCTAGTGTTGATTCTAGCGTTCGATTTAGCAGCGTCATCATAGCGTGTATGGGATTGCATTCACTCTGGGAAATCGCTTTCATTCTGCGACCCGAAGTCGGACGCTGGCTTTCGGATATAAGCGGTACGGTCGGCCCATCCTAGCAATAGCTGAGATCTTTGTTTTTAAGATGCAGATTGCATTCATGTACGCCTACTTGTAGACGCTTTTGTAGAGCACTTGGTTTGTACTTTCTACTAGAATTATATATGTTAATAAGCGAAAAACGTTTGTAATTTTGTTACCATTTAGAAAAAAAATAAAACTAAACTCCCAAATTGATAGACTTTTTGTTGCCCAGTCAACAAAATTAGAGCATTGACGATCAAGATCTGTCGTTGCTATAGTGCTAATACATTAATTTAGACTAACTAAATAATGACATGCTGATGTTGCTGATTATTCATTCGACTCAATAGCATAAATAAACGTAAAAATGAAGAGTAGAAACGTCAGACAGAAAAATATTAAAGAGAGACAGCGTTATAACTATTTAGTTTAATTAGCAGGTGCGACAGCATAGGGCCTAATATTTATGGATATATCCACAGGATAGCTGAAGTCTGATATCCACACATGGACATATCCATGGATATTTTCATGGATATATTCATGGATATCCATATCCACGGTAAGCCTGCCATTTTTTTGTACTCCTCTTTCATTTAGCGCTCTCGATCGGTGTGACCCTTTTCGAGTTTCGGGGAAAAGCTGTTCGGATTCTAAAACTAGAGTCCGTGGCAGTCCATGGCGAAAATTTCGTGATCCTAGCTTGCGTTATGTTGACAATACCGGAGTGTGACAGACGGACGGACGGACAGACAGACGCCTGAACGATGGTTAAGACGCGCGAAGCATTACATGCTGTCGCGCGTAAAAACTAATCAGAACTGTAGAGTGAAGAAAATCGGATTTTAATATGGTCGTCAATGTGAGATGTGTTTCATGTTGTTTGCAGTTGGTAGCGCAGCGTGGAATCTGTTATGTGAGTACATCTTTTATTCTATTTTCTATTTATTCTATTTATTTGAACTGATCCTATATGACTGCAGCTAGCAGATAAGTTATCATTATAGCATTTTGGTCTTTTGAGCACCGTAAATAGCTGCTGCTGCTGCTGCTGTTGCAAATGAACATATCTGACAGTCGACCTGCCGTCAGAAACTGTCATCATGTCTATTAAAGCTGACAGATATTCACGTCTGCTGGCAAACAATCTGACTGATGTAGGCCTACTCTCTACGTAGGCGAAATATTTGTCGTATCCAGTAGGCCTACTGCCAGTAGGTTCATACGCTGACTATATAGGGCCTATCTTTAGTTAACGGGCAGATTTCTGTATATTTTTCCTTGTATACATGTGCGTGTTGCGGAGGTCTAACGATCACTCTTTTCACATTCATCATGATTAAGTAAATGTTTTTCGATTAAATCAGCGAAAATCACTGCTGCGTTTTTCGAGTTTCTGTTTCTGTTGTCGAAAAGATTGTTCGTAGCCTAATCATTGACACAACTAGTCTTATGCAATTCATAGGCCTACAAGTGGCGTTCGGATTGCAAGCTAAAAATTTCGCGCTAGATTCACGAAACGGATGCCCGGCCCTCGCTGCAATGGTAAATCTGGGCGTGGTGTAAACGATAATACTTATCACAGATGCCATGGCGCTCAGAGCCAGATGTAAATGTGACGTGGCATGTGACGTCACACCGCGCAACGACCTAACAGGCGCTTGACGACCAATGATAAGCTGAATAAATGACGTCATTGCATGCTTAGCAACGCCACAAGTCGAGCTCGCGCCTTTACAGGTCGGACAGCCGGACAGACAGACGGACGGCCAGTTAAGACCCGTAATGCGGCCATTAAGGACGGCCGTACATAGCCGCATAATAATGATTAGATTCAGTACGCATATGACAGCATGACTGGCATCAGTCATATCGCTAATTAGCAGGCAAGCAGACAAAAATGACGACATTTTATACAGCAATATGCAGCAAGCTTCACAGACTTTACTCGCTACATGGTATCTTGTCGACATTTGGTGTGGACGAGTTACTTTGACTATTTTCTGTGCTTATGTGTAGAGTAAATCAGTGGAAGCAATTAAACAAAGTTAATTAATGGCCAGTTCAAAATATTTGCCTAACGGCGCATAGGTCTATGTGGTTATATTTAACGTTTAATTTCTAGTCACTCTTGGCTACTAAATACACAAAATATGTCAATAATATTTACTATATAAATTTATTTTTTTCGAAACAAAAATATGACTAAAAATAATTATTCTCGAGCTGCGACTTGTTGTTGCTGAGCGAACTGAATCTTAGTGCCTCAGTGGCGTAGACAAGGGGGCCCAGCGGTCGAGCCCCACAATGGTCGACAGCCACCGTTTTTTTTGTTAAAATAGGTATCATGGACTCGGGAAAGTAATTAAAATTGTAGCCACCAGATCACATTTTAAGGCTATAATACACTAAATTCGACTTCGCTGAGAAAGCTAACAGCGCTCACCCAGACCCTTAGCTGTAATTTATGGGTCTTACTTCTAAGGGGATGGAGGAAAGAAGGAAGGGAAAGAGAAGAAAAGGAAAAAATAGGAAAAGGGTGGGGACTGGGGAAGAGACGTGAGGGGAAGGGAAAGGAAAGGCAAAGAATAATAACCAAATAATCCAAACTGTAATACATAACGAATACTGTACTTGCGATGATGTATTTATGAATATTTATAGGTCTGTCGCCAGTAACTGGCAATTTATCTGATGTTCGTGTTTTACAAGCAATTCCGCGCACGATTGCGTGCAAAAGTATCTTGTTCAAGCTCAAGCTAATGAAACACGCTTGCGGACGACGACTGACGTTTTGTGTAACATTATAAGAGTTTGGCGACTTTTGTCAAAGCTAGGGTTAGGTTGGAGTTTCCATTCTATCGGCATTTCATTGTAACGTACCGAGCCGGCCTAATTAGTCCGCCCGAAAACGATAGTTTTCGGAAGGACTTCTGTTTTGCTGTGGTTTTTACTTTTTTTTCGCCGCGTAATCTCCGAGCTCCGTCGGCCGATCGGCGCGAAATTTTGCACGATGCTCGATGCTGCGTTCAATTTTATAATCC
>Ga0209367_1012507_pt1 | contig 11080 bp, 6 predicted proteins | sample WorMetLIZISLAND2_FD_187412 | JGI IMG/M metagenome (GOLD analysis project Ga0209367, IMG submission 187412) | Marine gutless worms symbiont microbial communities from Max Planck institute for Marine Microbiology, Germany - Olavius geniculatus... ... | reverse complement strand
CCCCCGATAAATGTCTTGGCCGACCTTTGGCCCTGCCACTTTGAAAAGCTGGATTGTTTGGTTACATGCCACTTGACTTGTTGATCACTCTATAGGCAGCCTATAACCAACCACATGGCAAAAAACAACTGAACTCGAAAAAAATCCACAGATGCATCCAGCGGACAGCATGCACGATCGCTAAAGCCGTGTAGTGTACACAGCGACAGACATGAATTGAACTGCTCTGACATTTTGTAACCAAAATCAATCAATCAAAACACATTTCTTGCACAATAAAACAGTGGCTTCTATCCCCCCAAATTTGAAATCGAAATTGGGCGCAACTAGCCGCAGTTTTGGGTTCAGGTTCCCCCTAATTTCCAGCTCAAGTTTCCCCATCCATTTTGGGCTTCTTTCCCCTCTAGGGAGAAAGTTTTGCTAAGGGTGTAGTTTGCCCAGTAAAAAACTGGGGACAGTAAAAAATAGGGGGAGTTTTGTTAAGGGTGCAGATTGAAAAATAAGAAGGAAGTAAAAATAGAGGAAAAGTTTTGATCTGCAGCCTTATCAAAACTTCCCCCCCCCTATTTTTCACTGGGCGCAAGCTGCACCCACCAAGTATAGGAATAGAAGCCACTGGACAAAGAGGGCAGTTCAGTTCAATTCACTTCTGTCTATCTGTACACGCCTAAAAATCGGTCAGATAATTAAGCCACAGCGAGGCTGACTGGTCGATGCTGCAGACTGGAAATCAACGTGGAACGCTCTCAGGACACCCTTGGCTGGCTGAGTGGCTGAACTAAGTTCGTACAAGGAAGATAGTGTCCACAGAGCGGGGCGCAGTCAACCTCTGACTGGGCGCCGCCGGCAGACTGGTCTGATGCTGGTGATGATGGTGTTGGGTATGGGTCAGTGACTGCGGGGGGCTGGATATGCCCTCGGACCAGTCCGAGTGGCCTGAGTGCGGCGACGAACTGGACCACTGCCCGGGCGAGTCCGGCGATGGCGTCAGGAACTGTTCCGGGTGTGCGAGGGCCGGGACGATCCCTCCGGCGGCTGGGTGCCCCAGTGTTCCTCCTCCGAGGTCGTAGGGGGTCGGAGCGCCGCCATGCTGCGACGGTGGAGTAGGGTAGTGGTGCAGACGGCGTTGAGGTGCCACGTGCTGCCACGGTGCTACTAGACCGTGCGACTCGGACGGCTGCGGGTTGTGTTGATATTTGGCCGCGCTCTGGTGCACTGATTGCATATGCGTCGGCGACAGCGTCGGCGCAACGTTGTTCATATTTCTCTTTCCGGTTCCGGCGGCAGTCCTCGACGCTGCCTGCTGAGCGCCGCCGCCGCCGCCGCAGTAGTCTTCCATCACGGAGTACCTTGTCCAGTCTCCAGCGGACATCATCTGGGCACTGTTCTGGCAGAGGGGGTCTGGAATGGCTTGGAGTGACCCGGCGGCGGCTGCTGGGTAGCTGTGGTAAGCAACGGCCGACGGGTTGGAGCCCCCTCCTCCAGTGATGGTACAGACGGCCTGGTCACCCCCTGCCCCACCAGTCATCAGCCGATCTAGCGGGGTGCTGGCGCTACAAGCTGTCTCGTACGAGGGCGGACGCTCGTACCCCCGGGCTCCCGACCCCGAAGGTCTCAGATCCCGCAGTAGAGGCATCGTAGCCGCGGCAAGGCCAGCGTCAACCACGTATCCCCCAGCAGCTAACGGGTGCTTGGACTTGCGGCCTGCTAGTTCAGTCTTGGACACCATCGAGGACGAAGACGAGGGTTGGAGCAAACAGGTTGCTTCGCCGACCGTCTGAGGTTGATGCTGACTTCGACTCGACTTCTTCGTCGTGGCTGGCACACCTATACACGCAAACACACGTCGACATCATATCCAGTGGCTTTTATCTCCGCAAATATGGAATCAAAATCGGGCGCAACTTCCCCCCAGTTTTGGACTGAGGTTCCCCCCAATTTTTGACTAAAGTTTTCCCCTCCATATTGGGCTTCTTTCGCCTTTAGGGAGAAAGTTATGTTAAGGTGTAGTTTGCCCAGTGAAAAGTATGGGGGAGTAAAAATAAAAGGGAAGTTTTGATCTACAAAATATGATCAGTGGCTTCTAACCCTATAAATGTACAAAACATAACATGTTTCGTACATTTAAAGTGTTAGAAGTCACTGATCATATCATCATACTGAACATTTTCTAGTGCGCCCATTACATGCTAAAATACCATGGGATGCACGACAGAGTTCAAAGTGAACTAAATTGCACCGAGATTTCTGATTAAAAACAGTCATGACTCATCACGAACCATGCTAAAAGTGTCACAGAATAAAGATGTCTTTAGTTGTCGTTTGAAGGCTGCCCGAGGCGATGTTTTTTGTGTATTACAGCAGCGCTTGTTTATTACTGTACGCCGAAATCAGTAAATACGTTACTTGGATCTGCTGCTTGTTTGTTCGCGATAGAAGTTCTAGAAGATGGAAAAAAATTAATGCAAAAGTTACAGTTATAACTCTAACGGACACTGAGCCGGGCTGTTCTCTTCGGTAAAACTCTCACGTAACATATCACGTTTACACGATCGAGCAAACATCGAGCAAACATCAAGCAGGCCTGATGGAACCCCACCCGCTGGCTCAAATGTAGGCATAGGCTTAGCCTACAGCTGATAACGTGTTATATAGGCCTTCCAATTACAGCCCGCCCGCCCTCCTAATTAGCATGCTAATTGCCATAGCTCGTCGAGCTAACTCGATGTTTGCTCGATCGTGTAAACGGGATATTACCTTTCTTCTGTTTGGCCTTGGTATCGCCTGCTGTCTGGTAGCCGCGCCGTGTAGTGCTGACGTTGTCCAGCATGCGTGCAATATCATGGTGCAGTCGTTCGAGAGCCATGTCTCGCGGCAGCCGGTCCATGTGGTCGGGTAGATCGCGGTTGGCCCCGGTGTCCAGGAGAGCTCGCACGGCCTCGCGGCTGCCCTCGCGTGCGGCGAGAAACAGCGGCGTCTGGTCGTAAGCGTCCAGCGCGTCCTTGTTGGCGTCTCCGCGCTCGACCAGGGTCCGCAAGGCCTCCACGTTGTTCACCGCAGCCGCCCAGTGCAGCGCCGTACGACCTGCAGTCGAACCCACGTAAAATGGTTAAACGGCGGTATAGCTGTTAATGGAAAACCCGTCTCAGAGCTACGAAGCATCACCTGACATATGGTATTACAAAGTGATACATGCCACCCGACACAGACGATCGGTGAACGCGCCCCATCTCGATCTCAGCCAGAATGGCCGGTACTCGATTTACCTATCCGGAAGGGATGGAAAACTGAGTTGACCTTGGTGTTGGTTATATACCGGGATGATTTACCTGTCCGCAGACAGTCACCCATCTGAGAACAAACCACTCGATAGCGACACAACCGGGAGTTGAACCAACAACCTCACGATCGAAAGTCCGCCAACAAGCCACGATAATGTTTGCGGTGCTGTCACAGCGACACTGCCACTGCGAGAGTTAACCCGGTCTGATGAATGAAGCACAAGCTTTAGACCAAGCCAATCAGCCTAAGCCTCAGATCTGCCTAAAATAGCAGCTATCTTTACTCTGTACATTAACCGTCACCATGTATTACTACTCAGCCAGAAAGCTAATACTCATTTTACGATTCCACGGACGTGAAAAAGGCGACCGTACTAATGATCGTGCAACTGTCGTCTGTCTGTAACGCATGTATTGTGGCTAAACGGTGAGTCGTAAGGGGTCGGCGACAGTACCGTTAGATATAGGGCAATGACGAGTTTCTATAGGCTGCCAATAATAACCACGTCTCTATCGGCAGCGGTTTGGCCGCAATATTGAATGCAAAGTTGCTGCCTGCACCCATCGCCCACGTGCGCTGAATTACCATATCATAATGTTGACTGTATCGTTCGATAGCAGCGTTAACATAGCGCGCATGGAACTGTACTTACCTCTGGGAAATCGCTTTGGAAGTTGAATGCTGGCCTTTGTACACAGACGGTACAGTCTGTCCACCCCTGCGACAGCTGGGCTTCTTGTTTACGTTCGCTACCTTAGGCTATTTTGGTCAGAAAAAGACTGCTAGAAATAATAGCAACATTGATTACCTTGCGCATCGCAGGCATTAACATCAGCGTCAGCGTTGATAAGCTCTTCGACCATTCCTTCGACCGCAAGCCGCACGGCCAGCATCAGCGGAGTCGTCCCGTCATGCATCTGTGCGTTAACTTTCGTAGTGCGGTTCCGCAGCAGAATCTGCATCCAACATTTCACGAAAAAGTCCTTTCTCAGAAGGATGCTGTTGTTGGCCATTGAGCATGTTACTGGTACCATACCATACCGGTATTTAGTAATGTCACAGTTTAGTTAAGTGCTTAGTTAAGTATTTTTCGCTCTTGTTGTTCAGTGAAAGTGACATTGATAACGGCGTGGCTGGATTGTATTGTTATGCTGTCAAAATAACAGACCAGTGGCGCGTCTAGCAAAGCTCTCAGGGGTCGTGGTTCATGGCCAAAGCTCAAAGCTCAAGGATCTGAAATCGGGAGTTCCCGAGTAGCGTTCGGAAGAGGGCCCCAGCTCTCCACCGGCTAGAAGTGTGAGGAGCGTTGTATGTTCTCCTGTGTGGTCATGGGCCAAGACTCGGCCGACAATAGTTTAGATGCATTTTGTCTTCCCAGTCTGCCCTTATATTCTTTGCTCGGGGCTCCCGGGAGCTTGGTGGCGTCGACTCACTGAATCACCGGTTCTTACGCCACTGCCGTAACATAAACAGTAATAGGGTGTTTACACGGACCAGCAAATGTATTCAAAATACACGTGCTAATGCTGGACGTTTGCTGGACGTTTGCAGGATCATGTAAACACCCTATACACGAGTAAGTAAATCTTTTAATACATCAACAAAAGATAACGCACAAAAACACGCCAGCACGCACAAAATCTACACAAACGGAAAAAAACGACGACTAGCAACAACAAACGTGAAAAAGCTTATAATCACGTGCGTACCTGGAAGACTCCAATAGCATCGGCAGCGACTGCGGAGTGCAAGGGCGTCCGGCCTGAGCTGTCCTGTGCATTGGGGTCACTATCAGGTGCCTCCAACAAGCGCTTGGCGTTATCAGCTCGCGAGTAGCGAGCGGCCAGGTGAAGCGGCGTCTCACCTGCCAATCAATGCGAGTGAATGAATGAATGAATGACTGGTTTAATGAGAGTCATTAAGAGAGAGGTTTAACGTGTCATTAATCAGTCAATTAATGAAACACCTTAATTACCTCCGCCAAGAAAGTAATGTTTTTGGCCGTTTTTGTTTGTTTGTCTGTCTGTCTGACTGTCTGTCTGTCTGTCTGTTAGCACGATAACTCAAAAAGTTATGAACGGATCTTTCTGAAATTTTGAGTGTATGTTGGGCATGGCACAAACTATCAGTGATTCAATTTTGGGGGTGATCCGGTAGGAATCCTGGATTCTGGATCACTTTGAAATTTTCGTTAGCATGGCGTTAAATGGGGTATAAGGGAATCGTTGGCAAAGTGAATATGGTGACGCCACCTGGCGAATAACATTGCCTTGGCGGAGGTACCTGCGGGCTATGACTGCTTATCTATTATGCGATACAACCAAGCGAGCATATGCAACGAACGCAACGGACGCAACTAAATGCTGACGCAAAAGACGCAACGGACAAAAGTCCACAACGCAAGGACAGAAGCGGTGTCTTCTCGGGCGTTAGACTTGCGATCGTGAGGTCGTGAGTTCAACTCCCGGTTGGGTCACTATCAAGTGGTTACTACCTGGACGGGTGACTGTCTGTGGACAGGTAAGCTATCTTGGTATATAACCAACACCAAAGTCAACTCAGCCTTCCATCCCTCTCGGGTAGGTAAATCGACTACTGGCCTGTCTGGCTGGGGTTAAGGCGGGGCCCGTTCACCTGCGTCGGGGGGCAGGTAGACCTAACACCGTGTGTGACCTCATACGGTAGGTGACGCTCTGTAGCTCTGAAATAGATTTCCCATGAAAAGCTGTACTTTTTTCAAACCTTTCCAATCTGCTGGTTTTTTACGTACCGGTTCTGTCGGTGTTGGCGTTGACTGCGGCACCCTGGTTGATGAGGTCTGTGATGATGGCTGCTGTATCCTCGTTGTCGAGGTCCGTCGAACCGGTGCTGTCAGAGTCTGGACCAGCCCCCACCACAGACGACTGACGATGTCCAGCGGACCTACGCATATTAACCACCAGCATTTCTTTTAAGGGAATATATCTAGCACAAACTATAGTACATAATTTAGTCATTTAACAGACGTGGACATTGCCACTGTCTGTAAATTTTGGACTATCTTATTTCCAAACATTTCAATGGGAAAGGCTGAACCTTTTAGTTTAGCAGCAGTAGTAGTAGAGTATTTGTAAGGCACCACAAAACGAGAGTCACAAAGTGCCGAAACTCCCCTTAGAGTAAGCAGCTGCCAACAAACACCCGATCGTAAAACCGACGCCCTGCCGTTACCGTTATGCCACAATTAATAATTCAATCGAAACTAACAACGTTAACAATTTTTTTAAATTCGACTATTAAAGCACCAGCGGTGTCATGGGAGTAACCAAAGGGTAACCGAAAACGCTACGGTCAAAGCCGTACAGACCTGGAAATGCCGCCACAGAAGGACGCTATCATGAGCGGAGTGAATCCATCAGGACCTCGGACGTCCACGTCCACCGCGTGGGGGTGGTGTAAGGACGGGGGACTCAGTGCCGCTATGGATGGCTTCGGCAGACGTCCAGCCGCTTCGAGATGCTTCTCCGACCACTCGCGGTTGTCCAGGTTGTCACGGATCTCCTCTTCCATGTCCAAGAACTGCGTCCATACAACAACGAGCAGGCTTGCTAGTGTAACAGTAGAGTGTTTGACTTATGATCTAGAGGTTGTGGGTTCAACTCCCGATCGGGTCACAATCAAGTGGTTGCTACTTGTATGTATAGACAGTCTGTGAACAGGTAAACCAACTCAGCATACACCGTGTCCAGAAAAAAACATCCAGAACTTTATCGATTGTCACTTGAAGTAGAGATATCCAATTTTAATAATTTTTGGTACGATTATTTCTGGCATAAGTGGCCATCAAATGACCGTTCAATATTTCACCTCACCAGTGTCTGCTTCTGCACTACCTGGGAAAACCCAAAAAGGCGAAATAAGACAAAATGCAATATTTCGTTGGTTTTGTTTCCCAGGTAATGCAGAAACAAACAATAAGTGCAAGGAAAATTGAAAAGTCATTCGATCGCCAGTTTTATCAGAAATATTGGTGTCAAAATTTATTAAAATCTGACAATTTTTCTTCAAGTTGCAATCGAAAGTGTACGAGATGTTTTTTTTCCGGAAATGGTGTATAACTAACACCAAGGTCAACTAAACCCCCAGTGAGATAAATAAATCGAATACCAGCCTGTCTGGTTAGAGTTGAAGTGGTTAGAGAATTCACTCGTTTCGGGTGGCATGTAGCACTGTGTGTTCCTATATGGCAGGTGATGCTCCGTAGCTTTCCATAAAGTTTTCCATAAAGAGCTATACCGTTTAAGCACAACACCTTAAGCCGTGGAAAAATGCCACTTAACTTCTGTCCATATCTTCACCAAATACTGACTGATTGAAAAAAAGTTCTTTACAGATGCACTTTGCAGAAAAAATAGCAACAAAATGATTATTTAATATCTCACTGCATCTTAACAGCATCGCTACACTACCGTGTGAAATATAAATTTTCAAAAATCACTACAATCATAACCCAAAAGCTTATTATCTGAAACGGTTTTCTACTAATTTTCTCACTTGAAAGTAAAATGTTTATTAGCTTTTACAAACAAAAGCAGGCCAATGAGAATTTAATCGCAAATCCGACGTTCTAGTCGGCTAACCATTGTTAGCGTATTAGCATTTAGTTTTTAATCGAAATCAACGAGTAGTTAATCGCTAACACTTTCCAAATTCCACCAAAAATGCATCAGCAATGCCATGAGTAAGAAAAGTCAGGGTTAGAAGTTGAGAAGTTGTAATTTTCCGGCAGAAAACTGCAAATTTCCAACAAAAAATGACGTTCTGCTCAAGATTTCAATTTTGCCTCTAAATTTTACCCGCCCGGAAAAAAATCAGGATTTTCAGCCTCCATTGTTGAAAAAATATTTCCGACAAGAATATAATTTTCCGACAGGCTAGAATTAAGGGGATAATTGCCTGCTGCCCCCCGACTGAAAAACACGGTATCGTCGGGTTGTACCTTTCGTCGTTTGGGGTTGACGACGTGTTCAGGCCTATCGTCATCATCATCATCATCACGGCGCCACAATCGTGAGCATGTGGCAGTAGAAGCTCCGCCTCGGTCACTGTCCTCCGTGGTACTTCGGTCTTCTGACGACGACGTGCTGTCCGATGCGCTGTGCAGCCTTCAGTTTCACACACAACTCTACTTTTCTACCGCGCAATTCTTTCTGAACATTTTGCCGAAAACCGCATGACTCTGTAACATATAGTTGCAAAATTATGGTGTCGTTTTTTTCTGGACCACCCTGTACACGGTGTTTCATAAAAAGGGACCACCCTGTCTATAGCGCCCTAACAGCACACTTGACTGTGGTACATGTGGTACCGACAGTCATAAAGAATATATATTTCTAGTGAGTTTCCCCTGAATGACCCGACCGCAGTAAATAACAACATGATATAGACATCCATTCGCCATCAATTTAATGCAGTAACATATGCAGAAACGAAGTAATATTATGAGACAAAAAACTGACACAATTAATTACATTTCAGTAGGCCTACTGATCAGAATCAGTGATGATTATAACATCTTTAAAAAAATCATCAGCAAATAGTAAGTCATGAAACTTCTATAGAAATTTATCTTTTCACATTAATAAAATTAATAACACAAGAATAGATTATATATACTATACACCGGCAACTGTGTTTGGTTGAGAACAACACTTTGTCAATGTAGTATTAATAAACAATTAAACTGCGTGAAGAACTGACTTTGGCGCGGTTCGGGCGAGGCTGTTGCGAGGCTGCATGTGATTTGCGCTGAAGCGAAAACCCTCCGGAAACCAGGTGGGGCCGGAAGAGACGCGTTTGCACGCCACGTTGTAAAGAACTCCAACAAGCACGACGACCGTCAGAAAGCAGACGACGATCACTGAGATCAGCAACAACGGAGCAGGAGATCTCGTCTCTGCATGTGGAGGTCGCTCAGCTGTGCAGAGAAAAAAAACACAATAACTAGACTATCAAACCTTGCGCAAGGCTAAAGCTGTCCGCGGTAGCCGCCACGGCATGCTGCCATATTTACACAAATGACGTCAGCGTTGGCCTATTAGCTGCCCCTGCCTAGCAACAGCTATTAGCAGCATGGTACTATCACGCAATTGCAAAATATTCGAAAATACGATCCTGTGACTTTGACCCTCGACCTACGACCTTGAAATTCAATAGAGTTCTTGCAGTTGTTGAGGGCTTTAAGGCACATTTTCGTGCAAAATGTCATCACGCTTAGTGCAGCGGGTCATGAGTTATTGCGCTAACACACGAAGCTTTATTCATAATTAAACACGGTAGAAACAAATAATAAATGCAAATAATAAAAAAACACAACATAAGTAAACTTAACTAACAAAATAATCAAGTCCATGCATGGGGTACAGAACACAACAAACTGTCAGAGTTGTCATAACTAGTTAAAAATGTATGTGTCCGCTTAGCTATTATATCAGATACTGAATCAAAATTAAAATAACACTGGCACTCTTCAATTACAGTTTTCAACCTAATATTAAACATTTTGACAAAACAGCTGTCAATCACAAACTGCACCGCAGCGATACGCGACTTTTTTTTAGAAAAACGAACAAAAAAGGTAAAAAAAGACTAGGTCAAAAAGTAGCAATTATAGCAGCGGCAGAAACATATTAAGTTCTTAAAGCGGTTTATTGGCCTCATATAAGCGGCTGCTTTCCTGTGTTGGCTGGCCGTTCCGTCAGCCTTATTTTTACCTCCGCCAAAGAGGTAATGTTTTTGCCAGATTTTGTTTGTCTGTCTGTCTGTCTGTGTGTGAGCAAGATAACTCAAAAAGTTATGGGCGGATCTTTCTGAAATTTTGGATGTATGTCGGGCATGGCATAAGCTACCAGTGATTCAATTTTGGGGGTGATCCGAAAGGAATCCTGGATTCTGGATCACTTTAAAATTTTCGTTACCATTGCGTTAAAGGGGGCATAAGGGAACCACTGCAAAGTGAATATGGTGACGTCACCGGGCGAATAACATTGCCTTGGCAGAGGTACCTGCGGGCGATGACTGCTTTCTAGTTCATTTTATTTTGTTCTTCAACGTCACATCCTGCTTGAAGAACTCAATAAATATAAAATAAATACTAAATAAGTACTGACACTGTACGGCATATATGGGCAGCTCTGGCTTCCAGCCGTGGCGCAGTGACTGTGCTATAAATTCTGCCGCGCGGTCCGTGTTCTTGAAACATTTCCCCGTACACTTGCTGTTGTCCAACTGTACGTGAACCTTCGTCCTGTGTGTATGAATTACAATCGGATTACAGCAAATAACGCTCACAAATCGTCTAATATATATTCTCATGCACTCAAGCAAAGATAAAACACAGAAAAAGAAGTCAAATAAAAAATTAGGGACGGAAGTTTCTAAGGACGGACACATGATATTATTAGTTTACGTCTTATCTAACAAAATAAATGATTCAACGTCTGATTCAACGTCAAGCTGTCTAAAAAAAGCCAAATAGCCTCAGAGCGAGAAAGTACGAACACATATATAAACACTCTACCTTTCATGCAAATACCCTAAATGTTTTATTTACAGTATATTGGAAGGCTGATGAGCTTGCAGCTACATCGTAACTTAAATTATTCCATTAATCACACGAAGCTTTATTCACCATAAACATGGTAGAAACAAATGCAAATAATAAAAAACACACAACTTAAGTAAACAAAATAATCAAGACCATGCATGGAGTACAGAACACAACAAACTGTCAGATTTGTCAAAACTGGTTAAAAATTTA
>Ga0209367_1012506_pt1 | contig 11080 bp, 7 predicted proteins | sample WorMetLIZISLAND2_FD_187412 | JGI IMG/M metagenome (GOLD analysis project Ga0209367, IMG submission 187412) | Marine gutless worms symbiont microbial communities from Max Planck institute for Marine Microbiology, Germany - Olavius geniculatus... ... | reverse complement strand
CCATAGTCCCAAACTTGTAGAGCAAATTTCGGTATCTACTGGAATCCCAACCTGGCCCATCATCCCCGCAAGAGCCTCTCCAATGCCCCACCCAACCCCGAGACATGGCAGGAACAGCGAAGCCACCCAGCGCACGTGACTAGACCACAAGTCAGGCGGGCACCCACCAAGCAATGACCCATAGGTGTCTGTTAGATCCTGTTAAGCCCAACTACAATACGTCATGGCGGGAATAGCAAAAAGCGCAACTACCCCCGCTCACATGACTACACTGCCAGTCAGGTCACATCGCCCTGACCAAGCAAGTACTATGGGGCTCATCAAAAGATTTACGGTCCCCTAAGTGGTATCCGTAAAATCCCAATGAACCCCATCAAGGCATGATCTCAAATCAGCACCCATAGCTGGCTGAGAGATCAGACGTCCTTGAACTGCAACTGTTCCACGGTATAGCCTCAAACCAGCACCTCAAGCTGTCTGAGGGGTCAACCTTCTTAAGCTACTTCATAGAAGTAGCTACTGGGTACTGTTGGTCCACGGTGCCTTATTCTGTATTATTCGGCACAACCCTTCAGAGTTGCCTCACAAAGGGCTTCCTCCATCGGCCAGCCGGAGGACGCGCCCCTATACGCCATAGTACCACCAGCGCGGGGTAAACTGTTAGATAGTAAGTTTAATTTTTTATTAACTGTTGCCCATTACTGCCGCCATTATATGACCTATTAATTCGTTTTTGTAGTTTTAAAAGTGCTTCTCAAAGAGTTTTCAATAAACGTTTAAAAAAATAAAACAACGCTGAGAAAACAAAACAACGTTAAAACGTTTATTACGTTTATGTAGGCCAACTAAACTACGACTCAAATATTTTAAGATGCGCCCAAAAACCGTCGAATAACTGGCTTACTATTACTTATATGGAACCAAACATAGAATTGACGGATAAGCGAATTCAGAGAATAACGATTCATTGACCCCCATACACAGTGCACTATTGCAAGACGGCAGCGTTGAGAGTTTAGTAACACTGCATAGGAAGAATTTACTGTATAGCGTTATGCCTATTATATACAACTTTATTCGTCAAACACTGACAGCGTACTAGCTGGACAAGAGCTTTCTGCTGTGTTGTGACGGACCGTGCAGTGTCTTTTGATTTCACAATTATTGTGCATGCTTCCGGGTGAAAACATTAAACATTCGTCACGCTGGTAATAGGTATAGGCTTTTAGACCCAACTAAATAACGCTGTAGGCGATGTATCACATCGATGTATCACAATGTATAAAATTTTAATTACGACATTTTTAAACAATAAGGGGCTAGTTCTAATTTTCGTTAAAAATGTATGCAAAACAGTAATTAAATGTCAAATTTTTTCGAAAGTGGCATTTTGCTGTCGTCATAATTACACCATCAAGTAGAATTCGGTTATATAAGTTAACGTTAATCAGTAGAGCAATTTACTGTAAAATGATAGGCAGGGTCTATGTAGCTTGTATCAGAACGTATGGGATAGGCCAATACCGAATGCAACGATTGCCAACGATGACAGAATGTTCAACATAATATATGGCTAATATACAACAACGATAATGTACCGTATTCACTGTGCTTTTAGGCCTGAGTCTACGTTGTGTTCTTTTACATTGTGCAATTGCGATAATTTTTGTCAGTTGTTTTATTAAAGAAATATTTTGACTTTGATTTCAACGACTATAGGCTACTGCCACTCACCGTGCGGTATAGGCCTAATCCTTCGGATACGACTGTATATTATAACGTATTGTAGGCTTAAGGATTGTGGCATTCGCCAGAAAATCTGTCGACGACATATTTGCGGAGTTTGAGAAACGAGTAAGTCGAGATCGGTGATGATGAACAAGTTGACGCTAAGCGTCGCTGTCTGCGTCGCGCTGTCGATTGCTGCACTGTCAGCGAACGCCACTTTAACTGGTCGGTTTACCGCTTTTAATCGAGCACAAATTGTACAATGTACATGGCCTTTAGTTACGGAAATACGAACATAAAATTGGTATCGTCGTCGTCGTTGTTGCGACAACTCGAAATCAAAAACGATCGTGTGCAAAAGAAAAACATCCTGTGCCTAAACTTTGAACAAATCCGATTGACTCAAATAGAGGCCTAAAGTCGCTGAGGGGAACAAATATAACTATGTTCGTGTTTGACATTTACTAAGTCTTATCTCCGAGTTTTGTTGGTTAGGAACGCGTTTGGGTCACGGGTAGGATCGTTTGTGACTTTATTGTGATTTTGATGTTGTGTGCCAGCAAAAAAAATTGGTGGATATTTGATCCGATTGTAACTTTATGGTAACGTGTTCTTTATTGACTCACAATGAATAAACATATTAAAATGGTACTTCAAGACATTGTTTAACGTAGTCATGCTATCTGTAATATAAATATAATTGTTGGTGCGACTTTATCTTTAGATGGATTGTACACAACCAACGGAAAGAACATTTTGAGAGTAACCCAGTCAGAAGCTACTTCTGTGCACGAATCGGTAGGCCTATGTTGCATTGACTAACTTATAGGTTTACTGAACATTTTATCTAACATTTGTGCATTTTTAGTGGTGTAACCAAAAACTTTTTTTTATTGATTTAGTTGTAACAAACCAAAGCGTTTATTACGTATTTTTAAATGAAGAAATGGGCTCCCAGATATCATTTAGGCTATTTTTTAGCTAAGTATAAGTACGAAAAGTGTCTGTAGCCAAATGAATTCGATAGATAACCTTGCTAATGCTTTTGGAAACAGTTTAGCACAGTTTTGCACAAACTACTTAATTGAAAAAACTCATACACTGTATTTGCCTTAGTTCCTGTGTTTTATATACTAGCTAGGCCATTGGTCTTATACACCTGGTTGTCGTGGTACAAAGCTTCTATGGACCAGTTGGCAGTGTGCTTCAGTGTTTTATTGATAAATTTAGGTTACAACCAGCACATTTTGCTTGAAATGAACGCTAATTGTTCTTAAGTGACGCCAGTCTAGTATATATGATAATTATACCCGTGATAATGTTTAACTCAGACTGACGGTCGGATCGTCGGACTGGCGTACATCTATGCTGACTACTTGTTCTGGTCGGACATTAGTCTTGGTAGTCGTGGCATCTACAGGGCTGCGACAGACTCTGCCGGGGCTCTTTTTAATGTCACCAGAATCGTCTCAGATGGTCAGTACAGGAATGCATTTTCTTTTGTCTTCAGCAATAAGCTATAAATAATAACACTAACAGTAGATAAAGACGTGTGTTGCCGACCCTGCTTCGAAGGATATGACACTGACCTCACTTGACCGCTTACTTTCTGCAAAAGTAATCTATGCCGTGAGCCACTAGATGAAAAACAAAAATGTTGAACCCTAGACGCAATGTAACCTTACATTATGTCCTGCTGATGTCACTGATTAGCCCTATTCAGAGTAAAAACGACAGGCAAGAAAATATTAAAGAAACACAAAACATATAAATGTTTAGTTTGATTAGCAGGTGCGCCAGCATAATATCCATGGATATATCCATGGATATCCATATCCACGGCAAGTTTGGTTATAAGGCAGCTGAATGGTAAAGACTGAAAAAGTAACCTACATACGTAGTTTCTCAAACGAAAATGCGGAAAAATGATTTATAAGCCCTATCATAAAGTAACTGCAAGTGCTCTATAGTGGTAAAGTGTCGGATTCGTAACTTTTTGGTTGCGGTTCAAATCTCACCGCGGATAATTTGCAAGCAATCTTGAGCAAATTGCTATCCTATTGGCTGCTCAGGTTAACTCAGCCTTCTAACTTCAGCGAAATAAAAAGCAATTTACGGAATGAAGGGTTAGTGTGGCTGGTTAGTCTTTCCCGTCCTCCCGTCCTCTCGTCCGTCTGTCTATCTGACTGGAATCCTAAGTCAAAAACGGAAAAATATTCGAAAAAAAAACAATGTAGATGTGAAGGTTTTTTTTGTGCAGAAATAACGCGGTATACCAATTTTTAGCTCAACTGGTCATAGGTCAAAGTACGGCCACATAATTTGTCGGCACTGGACCGAAATGTGTTTCAATTTATTAAGTGATTATCGTCTTCGTCGCTGATGTGTGGCTGAAGGCGTGTACAAAGCAACAGAACTGAATTGAACTGAGGTGTTATGTCATTTTAGTTTTGTTCAGTTATGCCAGTCTGTACGCACCTTAAGATACAATAGATGTGCTGTGATTGTGCTTGCAAATGCAAGTGGCTACCGCTGTGCAGACGTGCTGGAAGTAAATGGTCTGAGCGTGGACTGGGTATCGAAACACATCTACTGGACCGACGGACGCAAACGCACCGTGGAAGTTGCTGAGTTCGACGGAAGCAACCGTCGCATTCTCATCACAGAGCAGCTGTCTCAACCGCGTGCAGTCTACGCCGATCCTATCAACGGGTTCGTAACATGCTTTGTTCGTATTTACAATCAAGAGGTCGTGAGTTCAACTCCCGGTCGGGTGGCTGTCATGCGGTTACTATTTGGATGGGCGACTGTCTGCGGACAGTTAAAGACCATCTCGGTAAATAATCAAGTCAGCCTTCCATTTCATACGTAAATCAGGTACGAGCCCGTCCGTCTGGATTAAGGCGGGGCGCTTTCACTTTCATGCACTGAAAGATTTCAGTCAATATTTGATGATGTTATGACAAAAACTTAACGGCTGGCGTAACTGTGTATGCTTTTTAAAACTCATTCTACAGTCATCACAGGTTTGTATCAATTAGCCAGTCAATATTTTCAGTCAATTTATTCGTCTATTAAACAGCGATAAAAATGAAAGATTGTTACAAAGTGCAGGTATAGGCAGTGATAGTCCAAGTCTTAAAACCTTGGGTATTGGTACCCTATGGCTTACTAAGTTACTTGACATGTTAAATGGCCATCAGGGTCGTTTTTTCCCTAAACCGTTAGAAGAAGTTTTCTTCACGTTTTTGTCAATTTTCTGTCTCTCTTTTTTGTTTTCTTTGCTTTAATTTTCTTATTACTTTTTGGCTTTTCTCCAAATTCAGCTAAACAAAAAGGTACGGGAGCGCTGTAAGCTCAAAAGTGGTCATCAAATTTGAGACATTCAGGGCTTTAAAAGTATGTTAGCGAACCTAAATTATATATGAAAATGTTTGAAAAACAGAATTTTTGACGATTGTTGATAATTTATGTATGCAATAATTAATGTTACATACCCCATAACGGCTAAAAACCGCTGCTTTGTTATTTTTATGACAAGCTCTTAGGTCAGAAGACTGTCGCGCTCTACGCATGTTGTGATGGTTATTGCGACTTACCGTGTAGCGGCAATACCGCACAATTGGCACACCATAGTACGTTCAAGGTCATCCAAGGTCATTGATTTTAATGTCATTTGAAAGCCAGTATTCGACTTCCTATTAGTGATCAATAGCAACCTAGGTCCTATCTTGCACCGTTTAGCCACAATACACCCGTTACAGAGGACGACAGAGGACGACGGACGACAACCGTGTTAGATGCCTACAGCATTGCTGTCATCTGGCGCGCTTTGACTCGAGCCGGCGTTTCCAGCATGAAGGAACCACACGGGCTAGTCCGTGACGACGGCAAGCGGCCTGACGGTTTGACATTGCTGCCATGGAACTCTGGACGCAGCGCCACTTGGGACGTCACAGTGGTCGACACTCTGGGAAATGCTTATTTGCAGCAGAGTGTCATCACAAGTGCCAGTGCCGCTGAGACTGCAACTGTCAGAAAAAGATCCAAGTACAGTCCACTCAGCGGCACCCACGACTTTTTTTCAGTGGCACTGGAAACACTTGGACCCATGAGTGTCAGCATCCAGATGTTCTTGGCACAAATCGGAAGACGTTTAACCCAGGTGACGACGGACCCCCGCGAAACGACGTTTTTTTTCGAGCGTTTGTCGGTCACCGTCCAGCGCTTCAACGCGACATACCTATAGCTAGCTGATACGTTCACAATTTCCGAGCCCGCATCGTAACCATTTCGAACATAATTTCTGTAGCTTAATATTTCAGCCCTCAGGAATTGAGTACTGGGGATATAATAAATAAAAAAATATATAAGTAAATAAATATTTTCTTCACAATCCAGAAAGTAACATAAATCCCCACATTATCGCACGTACGCCGCTGCACTCACGGCTATGCCGCGCGACAATCGACCGACCAGAATCGGCGCACAGCTGAGCCAAAGTCAACAGATAGGAAGGAACGGCAACGTCTGTTGATCTCACTGAGTTTAATGATGCTTTCCGTCCGTCAAATTCGGTCGAGCAAACATTCCGATTGGAGTGTCCGTAGAGCTATAAATAGAGCGGACAAACAGACAAACAGACAAAATCTGCAGCTGCACACTCTGCAGACTCTGCAGCGTGCAACAAAGACTGATGTCTAGCGCCAGCGCTCGTCAGTCAATAATGTAGACGCTGCTATACATGTCGCTGCATTGTGTAGTTTGTGTGTCACAGATACTTGTTCTGGAACGATCAAGGCTACCATCAGATCATGCGCTCTCGCCTGGACGGCTCTGGCCCGGAGATACACGTCAGCAACAGAACAGGCAATAGCGTCTACTGGCCGAATCAGATGACTGTTGACAACGGGTAAGCCTGTATATGAGAAACAAGTGTGCTTCATTTTCTCTTAGTTTTACAGTCATGAACGTGTTTCGGGTTAGCTAGCTATGCATATATTTTAGTATCTGTTAGGATATTTTCTAGCTAATTTGCAAACGCAGGGCATGATTGTATTAGTATTTTGTCTGATATAAAAAAGTTTATGTGCATCGGTAGCGAGTGAATGGTAAGTAAGAAAGTAAATAAGTAAAATGTGAATTTATAGATCTCATATTCTTAATTAACCTCTAATGCACTCGTCACACTTGTACACACTGAACATACTCTGTGTGCAGGAAGCTGTATTGGGTTGAGTCGAAGTACAAGACGCTGGAGAGTGTGAATGTCGCTGATAATGGTGGTCGTAGTTCAGTGCCACTAGCCAGCGTCACCGGCAGCGGACACGTGTTCGGACTGAGCGTATCCAATGGCAACGCGTACGTCAGCTGCTGGAGCAGCAATGCCTCCATCATACAGGCCCAGCTGTCTAATGGAGCACTGCGTGTGTACAGAGCTGGCCTGTCCACGGGAGCTGTGTTCAGCATTGCGAACGTCAAAACTCAACCGTCAAGTTAGTTTCACGATCAACTCTATTACTGCATCATATTTAACAGTGCTATAGGCCAAAGTCAATCCGAGGTCTGCCCATAGAGTAGAAGCGCCCTCCCGGACGCCGTCGCCACACGTAGCTACGTACCCTGGGAGCAGATCTCCAGCCTCATAATCATGGTCTAAACTCGGCTTGGAGATGCGCCCAGGATCGAGAACACTGGAAGCACCTCGTGGAAACCGCTACGCTCCAGCTCGGGGCATGCGCTTGATGATGACGATAGGCCTACTGAAGCTATTGAGTGGAGTGGCAAATAAGCTTGTTAATTCTGCTAGTTGCTGTACGATGTCGGCGTTCACGTAGCAACGCCGTGATTGTAATTTTTAAAAAACATAACACTATTGTTTGACAGTAAATAGTGAAGAATAAAACGAAACAAATCAATGACAAAGTTTCTGCTAACCTACAACTCGTCTACTGTAAGCAAAGAAATGCACAACAAGTACAAAAACTAATGAATTATTTTTTTTATTTGGGAATTTTTGCGAGAGAATTGAGTAGTATGAAACAACAATGTGTTTGTATTTGTGACTGTCAGGAAAAAACCCGTGTGCTGGAATGAGTTGCGGTGCTCTCTGCCTACCGAATAGCACGAGCACAGCGCGCTGTTCTTGTCCAAGTTACGGAGGCAAAGTGCTGAAAAGCAACAACCAGTGTGTCGGTATGTACATTACCGAAGCTGTAATTGTAATGCATGATTGTCGGCCACATTATATAATTTATGATAATTATGCTGACAGTAACTATACCTCCTCTCAGTTTCTGATAAAACAGTTATTAAAATTATTGTTATTGCCACTATCACATCTGTCATCGTCGTCATCGTCGTCGTCGTTTGTTTTCTTTTTACCACTTCTTCGCTTTTGTTGTTCCTCTGATACGACATTTTGCACTAAGATATCGGGCTTTTTAACATGATGTTTCGGCTCTCCATCTCTTTGCAGCCTTTTACGTTTTTTTTCAACGTTCTGTTTCGTCGTTCCTGCATTCTTGCTACTGCATGACATTGCTGATGACAGTATAAACCACATAGGCCTACGCATAGGCCTAACTTCCCAGACAATCTCTGTGTGTGTGTGTGTTTATGTTGGTTTTTAATTTTTGGTTTTCAGCGTATTTTTTATTCTCGTGTACTGTACGTGTATGAACCGTGGTCTTGAAATGTGTCTGACACTACGTTATTCTAGCGTATGATGATCATGACGGCGTCATATTGACTCGCTGGATTGATTTTAGGCCTGTTGTTATTATTGCGGTCGTCACTACGAACACAGAGAGTCTGGATGCACGTGTGCGCGATGTGTGTCATGTGTGATTATAATGTTGATGTTCTACTCAGAACCGACAAACGTAGTGCTGTACACTCTGACTGGAAGCGGTTACATAGGATTCTTCGATCCCAGTGCTGTTGCTAACGGCGACCTGTACTTTGTGGCTCGCAGCCTTAGACCAGTCGCTGTCGCCTACGATCCTGTCCGCAAGGTTAATTAATTATTTATGTAAAAAACTCAAACTTTACCATTACACAGTCAGCAAAGTTCTTCTGACATTGTGTAATGGTGATGTTTGAATTTTTAAATTGTGATTTGTGCTGTTTTATATCTACAACCACGATGTCACCCTTACATTGTATTATAAACTGAACAGTTTTTTACATAAATATTTGCCGTTGAAAGTAATCTGGAGCTGAATAAAATCGGACAGTAAAATAACCACTACAACTACCACCACAATTACTGCTGCTCCTATTTCTACTTCGACTATAAGTAATCCCCTACTTTACTATTGCTATACTCTACCCCTACCATAACCTACGTCACCCCTATTGCTACCATAACCATACGTTTACACTACCACTATCTTGCCGCTATCCTTACTACTAACACTACTACTACTACTACGTATACTGTGTTTTACACGGGAGTGTAGCAACGCAGTTGGAGCGTGGTGGGATATATAATAATCACATTATTGCAAATTGTCTGCAGAGTGCGACAGTGAAAGAATTTTGAAAATAGGTCAATTATCTGCGAAGATATTGACAAAAGTAAAGTGCCACGTTTTTTGTGGCCCGCCACGGTGTATAAACAGTCTGCACAAATTTAGTTGTGGAACTTCATTAATATTGTTTGATGCTTGTGATGGGAAATTTCGATTATAACGTAGACGGCTGCATGTCATGTCGCCACTTGGCGTTGGCATTTTTTGGTTTGCAATGCTGACCAGCGGAGCGTCGAATAGTTTTCGTGTGCGAATGGACTAAGGCTAGAAAGAACTCGGTTTTTGAAAAAAATGTTTTTTAAAGGTTTTTAGCTTTCTAATACCTTTAAAGGTTTTTAGGTTTTAGTGTACAAAAAATAAACACAAATTTTAAGACTCAGAAAAAAAAACGTTTTTTATCCTACACGCCATTCGCCATGTCACATTGATTTTGCTGTAAAAATGACATCACGCCGTCATAGCTCAAAAATCACGATTAAAGTACAAAAATAAAATTTGATTCGTATTATAAATAATTGCACAACAAGTAAAAAGTCCAAAAGCTTGACATATGCACTTCGAGAATTTTTAAAGGTTTTTAAAGAAACCTAAAATATATAAACGTTGGCATGTTGTCAGATGGTGTACTGGAGCGATGTGCGAGAGCGGACAATTCATCGCGTGAACCTCGATGGTTCTGGTCCGGTGATCGTACTCGACAGCAAGCGCGGCATCGGTGTCGTAGACGGTATGTACTAGCTACCGCACTGTTGGAATAATGCCTAATATGGCGTTTAGGTGACTGAATAGATCCAGCTCTGAATGCTTTGTTTCTTTGGCGCTAAAGCTGTAATTTTCTGACAAGTACTGCAAATGTCATACAAAATTTCGACAGAAAGCGACAAATTTCAGACATAGCAAATTATGTGTGCTGAACATTATAATCTTACTAATCTTATTTCCTTGAAAATGAGAGGTTTTTCAGCCCCAAATTTTGCATTTTTGGACGATTTTCCGACAGCCCAAAATTTAGGGGGGAGGGGACATTAGCCTCCTGCTTTTTCCTCTCTGCCGTAACGCCAAATGTTGATGGTTGAGTATGCTTTGTTGTTTTAAGTTTTTACGCGCGACAGCAGCTACTGGTGTAGCGCGTCTTAGCCATCGCAGTGCAGTCCGTCTGTCCGTTTGTCTGTCACACGGGTGGATCAGTCAAAAAAGGTGCAAGCTAGAATTACCAAATCTTTACCGTCGGCTGCCTGAAAGACTATAATTTCAGAATCCGTAAAGCTTTTTCCGTAAATTCGAAAAGGGTCACCCCGAGTGAGGGCGCTGAATGACAATGAGGTAGAGAAAATTGGCGATTTTCAGCCAGTAAGTCGCTGTATCTCAGTAACGGTGCGAGATAGGGCCTAGGTTACTATTAATCACTAATAGGAAGTCGTACGCTGGCTTTCGATTGGCGCCGAAATCAATGACTTTGGATGACCTTAAACGCCAAAATAGAGGTTTTATAGATTTTTTTGCGATTTCGGGCTACGACACACATTTTGAAAGCGAATTGTGCCGAAATCACTACCGACCCTGCTCAAAAAATACCATGGTATACCATAGAAAAAGTACCATGGTATTTTGGGGCGGTGCTTTTTACCATGGTATACCATGGTAAAAAGTACGACTTCCTATTTTACCATGGTATACCATGGTAAAAAGTACCGCCCCAAAATACCATGGTACTTTTCTCTGTGGTCACTGTGCAATGGTAGAAAATACTGGTGCATGGTATACCATGGTACATGGTATACCACGGTATAACATGTGCCATGCTATACCATGTACCA
>Ga0209367_1012505_pt1 | contig 11080 bp, 5 predicted proteins | sample WorMetLIZISLAND2_FD_187412 | JGI IMG/M metagenome (GOLD analysis project Ga0209367, IMG submission 187412) | Marine gutless worms symbiont microbial communities from Max Planck institute for Marine Microbiology, Germany - Olavius geniculatus... ... | reverse complement strand
GAGCAGTGGTGTGGGACAACCCTGCAGGAGTTAAGCCACGCTGCCCTAGATAGGCAGCGGTGGGCAGCGATAGTAAGAATGGCGTCAGACACCAACGGGCATTGAGCCCACGGTTGTCGATGATGACGATGATGAAGCTTCACTCGTATGAGTGGAACGTTCACGGTCACTTGTACAAGCAAATAACTCACCGCGTGTCGGCCATATTGAATGAAATCGAATCGAGGAAATGCTTCGCAAATGAACAACAATATTATATCACATCGCTGATAAATTTACCAACCGTGCACCTATATCGATAAATAATTTTACAATGTCAGTTCTGATGTCAAATATGTGCCACAGACTGTACATTACATTATTGTTATTTACGGGTAGTTTACTTTGCACAGGTTGGATAAAAACATGACCAACTTGTACAAGTGAAATTTGCAGGTAACCCATACTCGTATGTATGTGAACAGCCGCCATAAAAATGCATGAAAACTCGTGTTTGCTGGAACTCATATACAGACTCGTACTCGTGTTTATGTGAATGCAGCCTTAAACCTTGATACGAATATAAAAACTAGCAGCAAAGATGCAACGTAACATACTTAACATCTAGTTGACTTTCAGGAACGTGCGGTGGTACTACAACAGCATAACCAAAAATTTTCAAAATTAGTAGGTAAAAATAAAAAAAGGAAATTCTAACAATGATAAGGCAGAATAATTGTCAAAGCTTGTTACCCGTTGTTTTACACATGTTATTCCACAGCTGCAACTGTACCGCCTATCTTCAGCACTATGTCTACAGTGGTATAACAAGACTGATATCATCGGTGTCCTCAAGCCTGACCAAACGAAATACAAAGTAGCACGAGTTCATTTAAAAATAAACTTCTCTGTAATTACTAACCATTTCTCAGAAGTACTAAAATCAACAGATACAAGTAAATCATAGTCTAACATAAAAAATGCTTCATTCTTAGTTTCTTATGTGCCATCCTATACAGTAATTGACCACTACATGTACGAATCAAATCAGATCAATCAGTTTCAGTAAATTACTCTCAAAAGCTGCTGCATTCTTGCACACTAAATATTTCAGTTTACGGCAACAGTGAGATAGTAATGACCATGGGCAAGTTGTTCACACACATGTGCCTCTGTTCACTCACCAAGCAGTATAATTTGGTACCGGTCAAAAGGCAGTGAAGCTCGATGGCTGGGAAGGTGCTGTAGCTCTGGCGTCGCAGTGGTTATGCATCACGGATTCAGTGATTTATCCACCAGTGGGCTCAACAGCCATAGAAAGGAAGATGAGCACCCACCTAGACCCAAGATGCGCACGGCATCATGTTTTACCTTTAAATTTAGTAAGGAGGTCACAGCGTTCAGCCAACAGTAGTCTAATTTTCCAAACTCACCCTGTACACACATGAAAAAAATATGTCAGCCCAGTGCAGACATATTATGCGGCCATCCAACAATGTGCAAGCCAGACCTTAACCACTTACCTTTCAAATGGAAAATTGGCACACTATTTACTCCTGCACTGGGAAATGTTCACCCCAATTTTTTCTATTACCTCTTGCCTTCAAGTTAAGGACTCATATGAGACAGACAGACAGACAAACATACAAACCCGTAGTAGGACCCATTAGAGCACATGCATAATAAACCAACCAGCAGCTGCTGCACAGATGGTGTCATTAACACGGGTGCAATTCTGACGTATCAGCGTTCCATTGCAGCTTAAACATGCAATAAAACAGCTTATTACTAAGCTACTACCATGCAAGTAAAAACATGCTACGAAATAAAATGTGGAGGGCTAGAGATCTCATATTTTGAAAAAATTTAAGGGGTGAAATACTTTAAACACTCACAATCCCACAGCCATATGTACTCTGTTAAAAATTTGCAGAAAACAACAACTTCTTACCACCACTACCATTTTAACGCACAATGCCACTGATCTAGGGAACTACAAAAACTGAGCATAAACAAGTCCAACTAACCTAAAGACAGATCCCAAGAAGCTAAAATTGTTTGCCTCTCACACATCGTCAAAACAATAAGTTAAGTAAACGCTGGTTTTTGTTTCTTAACCAGTCAGTAAACCTAGCTCATTAACATTCATCACATCTCAGTGACATACCATGTGATCAGCATCATCCAGTAATGAATAAACATAAGCTGGTGGACCTTGGTACTTAGCTAACAAAATAGTCAACAGAAAAAAATGATAAATTGGCCTTAAGTCATTTGATGTTATTTATTATTCACGTATTTTCCTTTTCCCTAGTATGTTAGTATGTTAATATTCTTCATGTGTGTTTGCAGAATGTGCAAATGTAATAAATAAAACGTGCAAAATTTCAGACCAGAATAACAAGCAACTGTTAAGTTGTTAAGTGGCAACTGGCACAAGAACTAAAACTGCAGCCGACATAACAGAAAAACTGACCTAAACTGTTTTAAAAAAGCTGACAGAAAATTACATTAAACTTTAAGTTTTCAATTTTAAGTTTAAGTTTTCAATTCAGGCCCATCAAGAGTGTGGGGTAGAGGCCAAGGGGTAAGTTACCCTGGCCCCATAACACTTAAGGGGCCCTGCCGTAGCTCAAAAATTCAAAGTACACCAGAATGAGCAATTCTAACAAAAATCCAAAATTGTTCATCCCCAAAGGGGGCCCACAAGAATGTTTTCCCGGGCCCTGCTGTGGCTCTCGACGAGCCTGTTTCAACTGCACACTAATCAGAGATTACCAGCAAAAAGTAAGCACGCACAACCAAGTATGACAACATAATTCTCAACAGACACCTGTTACATGGCAGACAAGTTTGGTATCCAGTAGAATTCTTATAGAAGCCTTCATTGCACTCACTACAGCCTGCAATACATATCAAAGCACAACTTTTCCAATGACCCTCATATTTAAAACTAGCAACATCGAAATAATCAGGCTATAGCAGTAAATGTTCCATCTTCATTAATCCAGCTTAGAAACCAATGGCCAAAGTTTCAAAACTTCTTAGGAAGATCTTTGAAAGACTTCTTTTTCCAAAAAAGTACCCTGTATGCAGATTTTCGAAACTTCTTTGGAAACTTCTTAAGAAGAATTTAGGCAAATATGTAGGAAAGCACTGATCTTGTCCTACACGGAGAAAGCTGTGTGATAAAACGAGATTTGTGAAAAGTATGTGAGGTGTTGACATTTAGCTTAGCATATGTGACACTGTGGTAAAATCAACTATGAGTAAGTAAACTTAGTAAAGCAAATTGATGTTTGGTCAACTTAAACAATGAAGCAGTGTGTAAATTGCATCGCCTGTCGACATGCCAAAATAAAGTTTTCCAAATAAGTTTTCCTAAAAAGTTTTGCAACTAAGGTGATACGTCACATGGTCGATATAAGTGCATCTGACTGGTTGAACTATTTTAGGAAGATAAGAAAAGAAGAAGTTCTTTGAAAACACAAAGAAAGCCATCGGAAATTTGTGGAAAAAACTTCTTTGGAATTCCTAAATCATCTGATATAGGAAGATCTTTGAAAAATGTCTTAGGAAAGTTTTGACACTTTGGCCACAAGCTTCAAACACCTAGGCACACAACACATCCAAAAATCTTCTGTGTTTTATTGAACAAACTCACCTAATAACTCATCAAAAAACTCGACCCAAACTTAACCCAATTGAAGTTTTATGTTTCACTAATAGATATTTTATCATGGCTTACTTAACTTTTAAACCTATGAGTTCGCAATTTTTGGATATTCCATATTGCTTGGAAGATTAGTAATTACTTAACTCACTAAAAAGCTGCTAATTTTCACATCCATAATAAATATGCAATACAACAACAGATCATTGGAAAGCAATTATGTTCCCTTCAACCTGTGTGATCCAGCAAGAACATAACCACAAAAAACTTAAACACGGATAGTCCTTTAACTGGACAAAATGACAGTTTTTAGGGCTTACAGAAGCAGGGTCGCCACTAACTTGGGCCTATGACAGTAAATAGGATTACTGTCGGTTAGGTTTCACTGTTCTTTTTGCAACAATAATCCTGCTTTAAGATTTTCATGACTTTCAGCAGAACGAATCTGCTTATTTTCAGATATTTAACAAAAGCTTCAAATTTCAGGACAAGTGAGACTGGCAGGTCTACGTTAACTTTCTATTGAGAAAATAACAACATACCATTAGGAGTCATTTCCATTCCTGGGTTACATTCCTTCACTTTATCACAAGCATGAGATCCAGCAGCAACATAACCATCACGCCACGCACACTGGCACTCTGCGTTTGAACACGGTGTACCATTTCTTTTAACCTCCCATTCAACTGCATGAACACAGCAGCAGTATTAATGAGAGTAGTAGTTTTTAGATGAAATCTGTCTAGTGCAACAAATTCTGCCTATACATAACCTGCATATGCTAGTGCACAATCGACGCAAATGGCACAGTGCCGAAAAATGCCACACTGTAGGTGAAGACACATCAGCAGACGAAAACTGTGTATGTGTTAACAAATGATCCATGCTAATAAAAAGTTAAAATTTCTCACAACAAATAACTTCTCAGAAAACCCAGGTATATATCTGTTCATGCATCTGTATGTGGCACAATGTGCTGGCGTGTTTCATTTTTGCTATATTGAAATAATTCAGCTGAGAGCTGTAGACTGCGCCGGCTGAGTGAGTTTCACCTACAATCGCTACCGGGTGTCGATACGCTCATGAAAATATTAGAACTGTGCCTTTTGGCAGGTCATGTATACCTACACATTTCTCCCTGATGTGGTCTGTCTTTCTGTCTCTCTGTCATCTGTCATATTTGTGCACCCTGATTATAATCTTCGATCTTTGACGGATTTAGATGCTGTTTTGGCAGATACACTTGCGAATTCAGTAACACACCAGTGTGTTACTTATACTGTGTTGAGGGTCTCTAGCACACAGAGAAGAGAAAATTTGCGGGGCAAACCCCAAGCCAAACATGCAACTGCAATTGCTGCTGCCACTTTGCAAGTAAAAACAGAACAATTCCGCATTTTGTCAGATTACTTTAGTGCTTGTTGCTACACGCTGTTTTATATGGCTATTTAACCTGTAAAGTGCCCTTGTAGCAGCATAGCCACACACAATGTTAAAAATATCATCCTTCTCAATTACATTACATGGTGAAACAGCAACAGCAGCAGCAGCGATAGTACTGTAGTAGTAATAGCATAGCAAAACAATAAATGCACAACAGAAAAAATGTCAATTCGCAAATGCCAAATGCCAATCACAGTAGACGTGCCAATAGCAGTATAATAACAATTTTTTAGTGGGATACCCCTATTTAACGCCCAGCTACGCAGGCTTACTTAGACCTACAAGGCTGGAACTTAAACTGCTAAAATCTAGTTGAATGCTAAAAATTTCAGAAGCAGGTTGTCTTGGTCTATCTCCAGCCGTTTCGGCGCAATTCACTCTTGAAATGTGTTTTGCAGTCCAAAATCCCATATAGCTGATCTAGACCCTGGACCTATAAAAAAAGTGGACTGGACACAAACCTCCTGCACAAGCACTGTGTGCTTTACACTGATGTGCAGCAATTATTGTCCAAGAGCTAACGCCGTCTGCCTCCTGGAATTCCCCTTCATCACAGGGAATGCATTTGGCTTTGCCATTTTCCAGCTCACAGATCTTTGGTTCCGTGCCGCATGGACAATGAACTTCAACACACTTGCGCTTGACTGCAGGCTCCTGTAAATGATCCTCGTGTGGCACAACGTTGCATAAAACTGTTCTTAGTAAAACGACCGAGAACAGCACCACGAACACTCTATGGAGATCCATCAATCATTCTACAAACCATGACATTAACACTGAATCAAACAGATTAAAAAAATAAAATATGTTAGCCCATTTTTATAGATTAACGTAACAGAAGAATATGTACATGCATCAGAAATGTAACAATTATGTACAAGGGTAGTAGATAGAGAGGTATGCCTGAAAACCGCAGGACACCACAGAACACCGCAGGACTCCACAGAAAGACCACAGGACACATAAATAATAACTGCAAAACGATTTTTAGATGTAAAAACAAGACTTAACTTTTCAGTAGTTCAGTAAATATAACCATACAGACCACACAATATAACCATACAGAGGCCCCAAATTTAAATAAACACCACTAAACAATGCAAAAATAACAAAATCAGCATGCCACCAGATGCCTAGAAACAGGGACAAAATGCCACACTCCGACACTGAGACGCAGGCCACATACCTGGACGCCAAGGGTGCGTACACCGTACGTCAGACGTGCACCAAGATGCTTAAATTTACAATGTATAGGGTTCGAACGATACTGGTATTGGGGTACCGGGTATTGGCCGATACTGGCCAGTATTGGGGTAGATCGGGTATTGGGCGATATTTTTTTGACTGTGACACCCGATACCGATTACCAATATCCGCTCACACCACGCCGCCCGCCCGCCCCCCCGCCGCTGTCTGCTGTCTAAGCCGCAATCAAACAGCAGTTGGCGGCGGGCGGCGGCCACTATACAACTCGATCTAGTGCAGTAGACACTAGGAATACCGGGGACAAATTCTGAACAGACCAATACAACTATATTTGTATACTACAATATATGAGCATTAACCAGTGCAAATGCTACTCAATTCTGCGTTGGGGAAAAAAGTTATGCTGGTTTAAAAATTACCTCATCAAAGTCCATACAATCAGCGCACGGCGTTACATTTGCTAATAGTTCTGAGCGATCGGCGACCACGTGTGATTGTTGTCTAAGCGTTGGCGCTGCGCCCATCACAGGAAGAATGGGAAGGGGAAAGTGCATGCTACGTATAGAGTGGTCAAAGGCAAGCAGCATGCCAGCGTAGGTAACCACATAGGCTAGAGTTTGTAGAAAAATCAATACATTAAATCAATACAGTGCTTCACTGGGCAACGGGCAGGGCACTGGTATCGGTATTGGTATTGGTATCGGCAGGACCCAATAGTATTGGGTATTGGGTAGCTTTTTTGGTATCGTTCTAACCCTAACAATGTACATCGCTCATGTTGTCAGTGTTTGCACATTCATTCACACCACTCCCGTTGTCAAATTCCATACTGGCTAAGCTTAAAATCAATACATTTACTGGTATGTGTCCTGCGGTGTCCTGTGGTTATCTTGCACATCCTGAAATATTAGTATCGCCACATAACCGCTATAATGTGGCTATATAATGCTCTAAAATTAAAGAAAACCCATAGTTTTGCTGTTTTCAGCACTTTTGGTGGTTATTCAAAGTGTCCTGCTGTGTTCTGCGGTGTCCTGAAGAAATTTGCATATTGTCAAGTTTGTGTGTTTTAGGTACACATTTCGTTACTCATTTATCATATTTAATGTAAACAAACACGTTGTTGTCCATTGAATTATTGGCGTAAACATTAGTTTTCTGTTGCATATTAGTAATGCAGTATAGCTATTAGTGTAAGCTGTCTTTATTGATTGTTTCAGACAATGTCTGACAAAAAATCAGTCCAGCTTAAGCAGACGTCTTCTATATAGCGTTTTCTTGTGACTGTGACATGATACGAATGCTCAACTGATAATCCAAAAGCTGACCAGCAGTTTCATTCACCCCAGGGGAGGGGGATGCAGCAACACACTATTACAGTGCAACAAGTGCAAATTATTACCACAAAATAAATCGTGACTTCCCTTGTGGCCGCTTCCCACGTGACGGTTTTCCATGTGGCCATTTTCCATGCGACTGAATTGCATTCTCTAGGTGGCGGCACAACCGTGGTTGGCTATCGTTACCATCATGGGCAGTGCACTACAATGAGCGTTAATATTAGAATTAGGGTTAGGGTAAGCATATTTCAGACAACTATGTGATGATAATGCACACCTTAACTAAGCATGAACACACATTAAGAACACACTACAGACAATCTTTAGCCTTTTTTGACATTCTACATAAGCAACTAATACTGTTGCCTCAAAAACTGTCAGTACTACTTTACAGTGCTTTTGCATCGCAATTTTTGTAATTTGACTTAGTTTTTGGATATTCTAGTTCACTGTGACATAGATACAGATGGGGCTACCAGATATTGTAAAAGCGTTCTTACGGTTACGGTTTTAATGATATATGTTTTGTGCTTGGCAGGATTTCTCCAGGTTCTCTGCCTATCTGGCTGACTATGTCATGCAACTTTTGAAATGACCAAAAATTGCAATTTGTTTTTGAGCAACCCTGTGGTAATGCCCTTTGTCCTATATGCAGCTCGTCTTTCCTAGTAGTACAATGTATCCTCTACCTAGAAAACACTAGCTGCAACTCTCTCTCCATGGTTAACTTAAAGGGGAAATCATTGGGCAGCCCACAGTCTATGAAATATTAGTGTATCAGGACTCGGGACTCGATCACTCAGCTCGGCTTAATTTGTTACTTCTTCCTGTGTACACATGTAAATAGTGTTACTTCTGTACTTTAATAGGACATCAACTCTGAGTTTGCCTGTGTGTCTGATATGATTATGTGCATTTCAGAATGTCTGTACTCCGTTGGTAATGTTGTACGTGCACAGTCTAGATTTTTCGTCAATGGCAATATTACCCCTCATGTTCAACGACTTGCTACAGCTAAAAGCTCCAATACTGAGCTGCAGCTCTTGGCTTATTTTGTTCCTTACAAACCAACACTAGCTGCAATCCCCCCAGGGGGTGAACAGAGTCTATGAGTGGCTGACGGTCTACTTGTACAGCGATACAATACGTGAAGTTGACGCTCGCTCAAATAACTGTCAACCAGCTTAGCCTATTGCATACGTTACCACGCAACAACGACTTCAAAGTCTGCCAAATGATATGTGGTATAAATTTTACCAAAGTGTCTTTTTGGCACGACAAAAATAAAAAATACCCAAACCAGAAACAGAAAATCTGCGAAATAAAGTAAACAAACGTCGCGTGTATAGCGTGCCGGCAGCCGGCAACCTAAATGCACAATTAGCCTGCCAGCAGTCAGTTGCCATTGGCTGGAAACTAGAGCGTCGCTCATATTATGTCATCTCGGACACTAGTCGTGTAGGAGATAAATTACCTCCACAGGCAAATGTGCATTTGCAGCAAGTGATAATTTTTTTCTTGTAAAACCGATCATGTATAGCAAATACAGTGGCATCGGACATGATCGGAGCAAGAAAGGGGCTTTCCTGGCTTGCCAATGCCAACCAAAAAGCTGAGATTCACGCGATCATTTGCTACATGACTGCATGACGTCCAGCAGTAATTGACTGAGTGAGTGAGTGACTGAGTATGGTTTAACGTCGCTCCCGACACAGTTTGGGGACGGCCTGTTGAAGAATCGTTTTCTTGTTAGATATGTTTATTCCGAAAGTAGAGCCTGTACAAAATTTTTGGTTAAAAAATTGTGTTTCGAGGTTGCCAACATAAACTAGGCCCTATGCAAAGTTGTCTCAAGTTAGGCCTAGTATTACTGTATTAGTATTACTGTAAGTCGATAAGGTTGAATCACAGAACAAATGCATGATAATGCAATCAACTTAGCTTAGATAAATGCATTTGCATGAATATAGGCCTACCGGTATACAAAATACAAACCAGTTACACACTGTAAGCCTACCTATACAGCATGACATTATGCATGAATCAGCATGAATGTGCCATGGTATTGAGAGACGGCAAAACTTCAGGCCATTTGGAGTACCGAGTATTATTTGTTAGATATGGCACTTTTCCACCAATAAAAATTGGCAACTCTGGCTCCGTGGACCAATTCGCAGTTGCTTATAAATAGCCTGAGCAATAGCCAAATCACAGCGTGGCCTGCTGCCGGCAGCCTAACTGCACGGTTAGCCTGCCGGCTGCTGGCACGCTATACACGACGATGAACAAAACAGAAAATTAGGGCTGTGAGAAATTGTAGATCGAGTACTCGGCGAGTAGAGTAGCCGTAGAGACTAGCGAATCATGCATTAAGCAAATAAACAGACAACGGTTTTTAGTAGATGTTAAAAGTTCTTAAAACTTACAAATGCAAGCTTCTGCAATTTAAAAGAACTTTAGCCTGTTCGGCAATCGGCCTATTTGTATTTAGTTGTTGCATGTTACAATGAAAATGCGTCAAACTTTAGCAATGTTATTGTAACTTAGACTGCTGTTTTAGGATTATTAATGTGCTAAGGGCCTATATAAATTTCCTGGTGTAAATTTGTAAAATTTGTAATGTGATTCTATCATTCTAGGATGTAAAAAAAGTCATAATTACTTACTTACAATTTGTTTGCGTCACGGACAAATACTAATTGACTTTTTAAATTTCTATGTTAACTTGGCAGACGTTTTATCGTAATCTTTACGTCTTGACTTGATTTTATGCATAACTTGTGTCTATTTCATCATTTAAAACAAGCAATTTGAGTAGTACATGTCTGATTATTATAGTACGCAATATGCTGATAGCTAACGTCGCGTTTTTGCTATAAACCGAGCGCGACGACGGGGACCATAAAAATGGCGGCGGTAACTAAACAGTTTATTTCAGTGGATGGTGTTCGATCGTGTTTTACAGTAGGCCTAATTGCGAATCATCGTCTCACTTTTACCTCACCCTTATGTTGCGCTAAATATGTACTAACCCAGCTGGCACATGCACGTTGTAGCCACGTTGCTGACACGTGACGTTTTTGTTACTGCCACGTTACAAAGCCACATCGTGACAAAGTAACGTTGAAAAGCCAGGTTGTGGCCACATGAATTTGTATGGTTGAGATAACGTGGTGATCACATTGTGACGTAACGTTACGATTCCACATTCTGCCGCCTTACGTTCACTTTTCTTTCTAGTATGCCTAGCAATTTTGTTAAAATACCACTTAGACCTATAAGCTAGCCTCATCATCACCATCATCACCATCGACAACTGTGGGCTCAATGCCCGTTGGTGTCTGACGCCATTGTTACTATCGCTGCCCACCGCTGCCTATCTAGGGCAGCGTGGCTTAACTCCTGCAGGGTTGCCCCACACCACTGCTCAATGTCATCT
>Ga0209367_1012504_pt1 | contig 11082 bp, 8 predicted proteins | sample WorMetLIZISLAND2_FD_187412 | JGI IMG/M metagenome (GOLD analysis project Ga0209367, IMG submission 187412) | Marine gutless worms symbiont microbial communities from Max Planck institute for Marine Microbiology, Germany - Olavius geniculatus... ... | reverse complement strand
TCTTTTCTTTTCCCTTTTTCTCTCCTATTGCTTTCCCTCCCCTTACTTTTATCTCTTTTCTTTCCTCCTTTTGCTTCCTTTCTCCTTTCATGCCTTCTCTTCTTAATAGTAGTAGTAGTAGTAGTAGTAGTAATGTTTACATTACTGCACTTGGTGGAGATATGCACTCCCACGAGCTTTTTCTGGTTTTTAATGATTTTTGTTAAGCTTTTCTGTCATGTTGTGTGTTTAGGATGTCACAGTGTGGTGAGGACCTGCTTGTCGACCTGTCTGAAATCCTCTTCAATGAACTCGCATTCTTTCGCCTCATGCAGAACCTTGACTCCTCCAACACCAACCTCAAGGAAAAACTACGAACCTTTGCCAAGGTCTTTTTTCTCTCACTTTCCTCTCATTGTTCTTTTGATTTTCAGTCAGGTTCTTGATTCCTTATGTTTTACATTATAACTATACTTTATTTTAGTCTTTTATTTCATTTGTTACCTCCGCCAAGGAGGTTATGTTTTTGTTGGACTTTGTCTGTTTGTCTGTCTGTTTGTGTGTGAGCAAGATAACTCGAAAAGTTATGGATGGATCTTTCTGAAATTATGAGGGTATGTCGGGCATGGCATAAGCTACAAGTGATTCAATTTTGGGCGTGATCCGGCAGGAATCCTGGATTCTGGATCAATTTGAAATTTTCGTTACCATTGCATTAAAGGGGGCATAAGGGAACTGCTGGCAAAGTGAATATGGTGACGCCACTTGGCGAATAGCTTTGCCTTGGCGGAGGTATTTGCGAGCTATGACTGCTATCTAGTTTTAAACATTTTTTTGTTTGTCGGTTTTTAAGTGCATATCTAATATTGTATTGTCGTATCATAAAATGATATGGTAAAGATAAAGTTTTCTATAGTCCCTAGCACTCTGTCACAACTTTGTGACTGTAAGGTTATGGCTCATCTTCATTTCAAGGCTTTGAGTTGGCAGTGAGCTGCAGCTCAGTTTTACACGGTGTTTCATAAAAAGGACCCCTTTTTGTTTATTCATAATTCACTTAAATGATGATCAATTTACACAAAATTTGTACCGGTTGTAGCTGAAAAAATACTAATTTAAAATATTGCAACAAAATATGGCAGTTGATTAAATATTCTTTGCTAGTCCTGATATAATGCTGACGTCATAGTGTGTCACGGGTACAAACTGGATAGTCTCAAGTGGTGCTGTCAGTTGCTACCCTGCTTCGATGGTGAGCTTAATCTGGTTCGCTAATGAAAAATATTTATTGTGTCAGCACTAAGCAACATGGGAACATGAAATCATGCAACAAGGGCATTTACATCATTGATAAAGAGTATTAAGTAGAGAAGTTAATCATATCATAGAATTGAGACAAGAAAATCTATCTTTGAATTATTAATTATTTTTTTAGCACAAACTTTAGGCTTGACAATATTTTTGTTATCTAGAATAATGTTATTTCATATTTCCTGATTAATAAGATTAAATACAACTTTATTAATTTTTATTGTTGTTTAAAAAATAGGTGCAGCTCCTTGTCATTATTGATATCCATTAACTATAAGGATAATCAGCTGAATAAATTGTTTTATTTTATCAACCTGACAAAAACTAGCACCAATATCTATTTTAACATACATTATTTGTTTAGTGCTATGGTGGTGGTGGTTTGGCTCTGTTGATAACGTCGTTGGTTGCATCTACGAAGTTAATCATTGCCGGGCCTGGTTAGTACTTGGGTGGATGACTGTCGGCAGGTGGGTAAACCATCTTAGTATGTATTCAGCCACCCAGGTCAACTCAGCCTGGCCATCCTCCATGGCTAGGCGCAATGATTACCAGTGAAAGCTAGGACGTATACATGCACACCGCACGATACAGTTTAGCTCTTTATTTGTGATCTTGCAGTGTGAACTGGTGTCTGGCTAAGGGCTGAGGAAATGGTGTAAGCACCGCCCTGTGGGCCTTATGGCTGGGGAAGGACTTTTTTTACATTAGTCCTATGATTTCATTTGAAGTTGTTCTCAGAAATGCATTATGGTGTCGGTGTATTGGTGTGCTCAGAATCCGGAGCTGACGAAAGGCTATGACGAGACTTCATCAGCTGCGGAGGATCAGAGAGATGACGTGGTTGGCGCAGAGCATCTGAGCACACCGAGCCCAGACAACACGAGTGATGATGACGATGAGTACAACACTGACGACAACGAGGAAGACAACGGGGAGGGGCTGGAGGCTAGCAGTGCTGCCGAGGAACAGAATGATGATGATGATGATGATGCAACCATGGATGATGATGATGATGACGATAATGATGAAAATGAGAGAGATGAGGCTGGAGATCAGGCAAATACCAGCAGGGCTGATTCGGCAGCAGAACGCTCACCTCAGGTATGTCATTAGTTACTTAGTCAGTTGTTGATTTTGGTATTTTCAAAGTCGGCTAAATGATACAAACTACTGCTAGGTTCATTTAAGGGTGGTTGATAGCTCTTAATAGAAAACCCATTGCACAGCTATATGCTATATGAGATCACACAGTGTTAGCTGCCGCTCGACACAGGTGAACGCACCTTGCCTTAATTCCAGGGGGTCCAGCCAGACAGACTAGTACTTGATTTACCTTCCCCAGAGGGACGGAAGGCTGAGTTGACGACTAGAGACCGATTTGATGGAATTTAGTCCAGGACATAGTCAGAAAAAGGACTTTGCGAACAGATGGGTTTTTAGTCACTGGCGGAAGATCAATAGCAATGCATGTTTTTTTGTAACAATTTTGATCAGAGAGCACTTGCCCATATCTACACTAATGTATGGACTACCAATGTCTTTGTTTTGTCTTCCGTTGGAATCTCTTAGATATTTTTTTGCATATATGTAATGTTTTGGCGATATTGTGTGTGAACTGAAGAAAATAATAAGTAATATTAGTAGACGTTAGTTAATTTTGCACAGTGCTGGTTTGTTGCTGCAAAGGTTGCTGATTAAACACAAATTGAAAGTAGCTGAATGACTGTAATTTAGTTGTACCAGTATTCGTTGTCCATTTAGTCGTAGTCATGGTTTATGGTGTACTGATTTATAACAGTTAAAAGTGCAGAAAAGTTGACATGCTTTGTAAAATGTAAATAAATCTTTTGATGATTATCGGCATGTATGCAATGGAATTCATTTCTTGGACAGGTTTGGCAGTGTTTTCTCCTATCTTTTACTGTTAGCACATATGCAGCTTTGGCATTACGATGCTTTACAAGTTATTTTATATTTACTTACTCATGTGGCAGCTGGATTCGAGATCCGATGAGCATGCAGATCATGTACATACGGAGGAGGAGCACAGTGTATTGGTGGACAAAGTGGTTGAAAGACAGGGACAACATTCATCCAACATGCAGATCCATCTGGCTCCAAGTGAAACCAAACCATTCACTCGGTCTGTCTGACTATTTTCTTTGATGAGTGTCGGTGCAGTGCTGTGCTGTTTTTGCTGTTGCGTTGGTGGTGGGAAAGTCATCCCATCTGGAATCAAGTTGCATTGCAATTCTTAACTGTACTAGGAGTGACCATTTTTATGCCTCTGCCACTGTTGGATGGCATCAATAGTATTGTTTTGATGTAGTGCTAAGTCTTATGGTTAGCGTACGATCACGAGGTTACAAGTTTAACTCTTGGCCAATCTACTGTGAGGTGTTAACTCTGATCAAGTTGTTAACATATATGTGCTTCTGTCATTGAGCTTTGGTCACCAATTTGGTACCAGCCTAACCCCTAGGAAGATAATAGCAGTATATGGGAGAGGCTTGGCCTGCCGCCCATATAGCTGATCTGTATCTGCAACTCGCTGTTGGCTCAGGGCTGTATAAATGGAGATGAACACCGATTTGAAGGTTACTGAGCTGTGAGAGTTTAACACCCCACTCAACACATAATAGCTGATATAGAGCATGTACACTACTGAGTGACTTTGCCTATCTTTATGCGTACTGTAGTTTCAGGCTGCATTTTTGTAATTTTCCCGTAACATTTGACAATTGAATCTATACTGATGATGACGATTAATGCTAATGTCCATTGTCCGGTGCAGTATTGAGAGTGATGAGGTTGTGTCTCATTATTATAATAGTAATAACAGTAATGATGATGATGATGATGATGATGAAGGACGAATTAACTTTAGCGTGGCGTTAAGTCCTAAGACTACAAGGACACGTAACAATAAGCCTAAACAATGAAGTTACGTAACAGTAGTCAGTGGAATGAGACGTTGTTAGTCATGACTGTAAGACCAGGCAAAAAGTTCGGTTTTCAGTCTGCTGCGGAAAACTTGCAACGACGGAGACGACCGGACTGACTTCAGCAGACTGTTCCAGACTGATGCAGCAGTCGCTGGAAAGGTGTGGTCGCCAATGGTAGAATGCACAGTGCGTGGAACGACCAGCGTTGATGATAATGATGATGATAATGCACAGATATATTATATACTGATGTACTAATGTAGTATCGGGAATGATGAGGATGATGGGGTTGATGGAGATGAGGAAGCAAGTGTTGGTGACCCGTCAGAGACTGCCATGTCTCATTATTATAATAATATATTTTTATATGTAATAATATATCATTAATGATAATAATAATAGTGATAATACACAGATATATTATGATATGATGTAGTATCGGGAGTGATGAGGATGATGCGGGGGATGGAGATGAAGAGGCGAGTGTTGGTGATCCATCAGAGACTGCTGTATCTCGTGATGCTGCCAATGAACTCACTTTGTCATCGTCTTCATCGTCTGCAGAGTCACCACTCGAAATTCCAGACATTGAGGTGTGTAAATTTTTTAGGAGCACGTGTACATTCTTTGCTGTTGCGGGCCCATCGATTTGGAATTTGCTGCCTGACGGTCTTTGAGACCCACAATTAAGTCTCGACACTTTGAAGTGTCAGCAGAAGACACACTTTTTTTGAAATATTGATGACGATATGTATTAAGCGCATTAGAGATTGTTTGAATATGCGCTATGTAAATTTACACTTTGCTTCCTTACTTGCTCAGGTGCTATCTAAAGAAGGTTCTTTTTTCAGGAGTGTGTCATAGATAAGGTGTAAACCACTCATGATTTGAAAGAACCAGAACCTTGAATGTCTTTCCTGTGACTTATGGTTGCATTAATAATTAGCTTAGCTTTTGCACCAGTCGGTTAAAAGCACTGGCTATTAATAGCGCTGGCCATCTGCCTTACTTGGGCTGTATGCTGGTTTAATTGTGTTTAATCCTCCATGACTCAAAATGCTCCCAGCCTCAAGCAATGGACCTAGCTCTCTGCGCAGAACTATTTTTTTCTAACTACTACTAATACTAAGTGCCAATTTTGGTGTAACCACCAATCAGTCTGTTTTTCAGATTTCATACTTGTTGTAGGCCATAAGCTGTTGCCACAAGTAGCTGCCAGACCAATCTATACTTATAAATTCATGTTGCTTTGCTATCGGCACATCAGAAGTCAGTAGGTGCCGGTTTGCCTCCATTGTTCTGAGCCAGGTTTGTCTGGGACAGCCAGTTCTGTTGTTAGTATTTAGCAACACAGGCCTAGAAAGTGTGATAGTGATCCTGGCAGTGCAAGATAACTCGGAAAGTTATCGACAGATTTTAGTGACATTTTTTGACGGAGTTGAGCTTGGCTGCAGATAGAAGTGATCAGATTTTGCTGGCTCTCTGGATTTTTCACTTTTGGTCATCCAAGATTTTTTTATCATTAACAGATTAACTGAGACTCTGTTGTGGTTCACCATATGGCAGCACCATTCTCGACTGAGCTTTGGGAGCTTCGATCACTTCTAATATTGTTGCACTGTAAATTTCACAAACAAAAGGGATGATAATGAATATTAACGATGTGTGGACTGTAGGCTGGCTGTGGAGGACCGACTGATGTATATGCACCTGTTGCTGCTGCTGCTGCTAATGATGATGCCGATGATGGTGATGAAGGTAACAATAAACAGTATGCAGAAATTAAGTGTTAACCAATTTGTATTGATGTTAGTTGCAGGTAACAGTGGAATAGTGTTTTGAAATTTAAGTGTTAACAATTAATTGTTGTTATTGTTAATTGATGGTTCTTTGACACTGGTCTATCATAATTATTTTACAAACAACTTAAGCAGTTATGTGTTTGGACAGACTTCATTTCTATTGCTGTTGGGTTGGCAGTTGGAGTAGGCAACATTACAGGAGTCGCTAAGTACGTTCAAAAGGTCGCTAGTTTGACAACTCTGTAGTGCAAAATGATTTGCAGCCTAGTTTTTCTAGTAATTGTACTAAGATCTTACTAAGTTCTTCTTTAGTCGGTTGCATAGCTATGCGTAAATTTCCTTCAGTTTTCTTGTGTAAATCACATTTCTCTTAGGAATCTTATAAGTCTGATTTTTCAAAGTTTCTTATAAGTTTGACCTATTAACTTTTGTAAGTTACACCATTGGTTCTTGGTCTTATGGCATGGCTAATGTAACAGTGCATCGTCAGTTTGTGTTCTTTGCGTGCAGAGAAACTGAACAATGTTGACTGATGGTAGTTTGAAATGCATCTCACTGTTGGTTGGTCATATCGGCTGCAAACATCAACAGCGTTTTTGTGATGAAGACATTCGTTACGCATCACCACGTCACTATTTATTGTGGCAACTGTCACTCACTTTAAGTGTTGCTCCACCGTCATCAACTTGTGAACACAATGGAGCTTTGCAATTCTCAATAACAAATTGGCATGACCATTGGCCGCTTAACCAGGCTCTCCCCAAATTGCGATAATAGGATCTTGAATTTTTTTGCGAATGACATAAACGATGACAGAAACTTAGGATTTTCCGGTTGAGCTAATGTGGCAATACCTGAAACTTATTTTAATGATAGAAATTTTAAATCAAAGGACAGAACTATTTACTGTTTTCTTCCACAGAGAGCAAAGTCAGCTAAGCTTATATTTATTTTTTTCCTGATGGCTTGTGATTATTGCAGATATTTTGGTAGACTTTTAATGTTCTGCTCTAGGCTGAATAAATTTTCTGTTGGGGATGCTAAACTTTGCAGTCTCGACATCATCGATAAGCTGACTTTCAATTTGTTATTGAGAAATGCACCTTTAAATGAATTTAATTTCAACCAGAGATGTCACGTGTGTTGATATTTTTAGCATATTCCACTCTTGTGTTGTGTCCTTAGCTGTGCAGAATATAAAAACAATAAACTACTGTAAAATGGTTAAACTTGATGCTGGCATTTGACCCAGTTTTTACAACTACAGATTTAGTTTATGTTTTTGTGCTAAACTGCTGAATAGTGACAGTGGTACTATGTTTTTGTCTCACTGAAATTTAACTTACATGCATTTCCATTGTTACTGTTAGCTGCTAGTGACTGTAACTATTCCGATGTTTGACAGATTTGTAATGTGATGTATATTGTTGGTATATGGCTATTGAGTTGCAGATTCCTTTTACGTTGTTGGTTGTAACTCAGAAAAGGTTGCCCTATCCTGTTCGGTTCGCGGAAATTCTGTTTGCTACCTTTCCTTTTTAGCGATCTAAAAAGATAATCTTCTCTTTTTTGCATGTTTTCAAGATGATGTAAGCCAGAAGTTATATGGAATTATAACCAGATATCTTGAGCTCTGCATTCTGGAAAATTTGTTCTTGTTTACATCATTGTTTGGTGCTGTCTTAAAATATCTAATTACTTACTCGTAAAAAACGTAAGTCCTTCCCAAGCCATAAGGCCCCATTGGGCGGTGCTGCTCTCCATTCCCTTAGCCCTCAACAAGACATCAGTTTATACTGCAAAATAATGGATTCGAGGCTAGTGTGTCACACGATTTGCCTGTATACATCCCAGCTTTTACTATTACTCATTGCACCTACCCACGGAGGGATGGCTAGACTGAGTTGACCTGTGTGCCTGGTTACATACCAGGATGGTCACCCATCCAAGTACTAACCGGGCCTGATGTTCATTAACTTTTTTGATGCAATCAATGACGCTGCCAACTGAGCCACACCACCACCACCTTACTTACTTTACACTGTGTCTCAAAAAAAAACGTCCCCGACATTTTCGACTGTAACTTGAAAACCAATTATCAGATTTTTGATAATTTTTGGTACGAATATTCCTGACACAACTTGCCATCAAATGGCTATTCAGTTTCCCACCTCACCCAGCGTTTGTTTTTTCACTACCTGGGGAAAACACAACCAGCGAAATATCACTTTTATCGAATGCGATATGATTGCTTAATTAACATAATGCGTAAAAACACATTTTGTTCACATTTCTGACACTTTGGCTGACATTTTATCCAGTTGTCCATTTTTCAGCTGCCTGTAGTAAAATTGTTTGAAGTGTTTGCCCACTATGCGAACACAGGCAAAGAGACGCTTTCTCCATTCATTGACAGCAGTATCGATGAAGTTCTGCTCCAGACCAATCCAGGCTGTTCCAGTTGCTTCTTGACTTCACAAACATTCCTAAACTTCATCTGGTAGACACACTGCTGCATGACAGTCAAACCTTGTAATAGACTGGCTGTTCGGGCCCACAGATTAGGATAAATGAAATTTATCGACGTTTTTTCATTCATTTTAGCACGTTTTATGCTTGGTCTGCTTTCACCAGGTAGTGCAAAAACAGACGTTGGGTGAGGTAGAAACTAAAACACTTATTTAATAGCCAGTGGTGTCAGACATTTTTCTGTGAAAAATTATTTAAAGTCTGATAATCTTTCTTTAAGTTACGATCGATAATGTCGGGGATGTTTTTTTTCAAGTTTTATGTTTATTTCAACACATATTTTGCTTGATCTGATTTCTCTAAGTGGAGCAGAAGCATACATTAGGTGAGGTGGGAAACCGAACAGTCATTTAATGGCAAGTTGTGTCAAAAATATTCGTACCAAAAATTATCAAAATCTGATAATTGGTTTTCAAGTTACAGTCAAAAATGTTGGGGATGTTTTTTGAGACACAGTGTACATACATTTCTGATCTGTATATGACTATTTTCCCAAGTCTCAGTAATCCAGTGGCAAGGAGCGTCATGAGTAGAACGGTTGGGGAAGCAAGTGGTTGTTTTCCGACACAGCTGCAAATTTCCAATAAAGGAAATATGGATACTCAGAATTTCATCCCCCTAAATTACCCTAATTTGGGGCATTTCTACTTTCACATTTGGTACTTTTGAAAGGAAATTTGCTGGTAAGAAGAAAATTTTCGGACAGGGGAGGGCATTTGTTCCTTCCTGCCCCCTAGCAAAGTGTCACTTCCAGTGGCAAGGCAAGCTTGGGGGTTCAAAACACCAAATATCTATACATGTTATATGATATAGCACTGTGCTTTCTCTCTGTCCTGTAGATGTCAGTGATTTGTTGTTAAGTGTAAAATGTATTCCAGATTTACTCTGTGCATGTTATTCACATGTCTGCCATAGAGATCAGTGGAGTTCACAGGTCGTGAATAATTTCAGCCGCACTATCCTTAGTGATTAATATTCATTACCGGTTGTAAAAAAATTACTTTCCACTTCAGAAACCCTTTGACAGACTGAAAACCAAGAGAAACTAGGTTTTTTCTGGGACATTATTCATTAAAAAGATCGGCATGTTCTTGTGATGTTCGCATATGCCATTGCTTAAGAGATAATAAAATATTTCAACAGAACATATGTGAAACAGGTCTCAGTATGAGTTCATTATTCATATTATGCATGTTATACACTGTCGTTGTATATTTGTTCAGTACGATGAGGCTGGTAGTTTGGTAAAATAAAGGCCATTCATTCTGCTGAAAAGTATTACTTCAGCAGTGTAAAGTTCAGCATTTGGGGTACCCAGCCTAATGTGGATGTAACCCTGGAAGAATCGATCTGTCAAACACAAGTCAAACATAGTAGAATTTCTTCATTTGCTGTCGTCGTATATTTTTCAGTGTTACATTGAAGGCAGCAATAATGAGCTCCCACAATTATCCCGATTCCAACCTGTTTTTGTGGTTGAATGGCAGCTTGTGGAAAAGATCCGCACTGTACTGTATGAGTGACCTTCACATTAACAGGTCATTTGGGTTGGCTGTTATTTTCTGGTATAATTGATAAATGTAATAATTATTGATAATAAAAACAAATCGACTTTATTTTCAATACCTATAAATGCAGCAACAGAAAATGATCTTTGACTGACTGTGCATTAGCTACTTCGTTTATGGAGTTCCCACCGCATAATGTTGCTTATGTCTCGAGTCAATTTCTGTGAAAAGTTAGATTTACATTACCTGAGCATATGTGTATTATTTCACCGTAGATTACTTTATTTAATGTTGTGTTGTTATACCATGGATTGAGACATGTGATTATTTTTTCTTGTTCTACAGGGTGGCGCAAAACCAAAGTGGAACATTCCATTTTCAATCTTTATAACATGTGTAACGGACACATGCAAATAGTTGGTGTAACATTAGTAACAGCTAATCAAGATAGTATTCCAAAATGACTGCGCTTAACAACAACGATTGAAGCTTTTTAAAACAATTCGTGAGCACGTGATGATGAACGAATTTAATTTAACTTAATTTAACGTGGCATAAGTCCGAAGACTGCAAGAACACATAACAAGTCAATAAGCTACGTCACGTAGTAGTCAATGCAATGAGACGCTGTTAGTTAGCATGAAGTTCGGACTTCGGACTTTGGAAAACTTGTAGTAACAGCGATGCCCGAACTGAGTCGGGCAAACTATTCAGGATGTTCCACTTTCACGTGCCATCCTGTATCGAGTTACATTCATTGCAGTTAGCAGTTACGTGTACTGTACACTACTAGTCAGTGTAGTTGTCTCGCTGCAAGTTATCGATGTTACAGTTCTAGTTATTAGTCCGCCTGAAAACGATAGTTTTCGGAAGGACTTCTGTTTTACGCATGATGTTTTTTTTTTATTTTTTCTTCCGACGCGAGATCTCCGAGATGCGTGGGCCGACCGGCGTGAAATTTTGCACGATGGTCAGTAATAGGCCCTATTTTATAATGCCAGTCCA
>Ga0209367_1012503_pt1 | contig 11082 bp, 8 predicted proteins | sample WorMetLIZISLAND2_FD_187412 | JGI IMG/M metagenome (GOLD analysis project Ga0209367, IMG submission 187412) | Marine gutless worms symbiont microbial communities from Max Planck institute for Marine Microbiology, Germany - Olavius geniculatus... ... | reverse complement strand
CAATTTATTTTTAACAGCATTTGAATCAATCGTAAAACTACTTAAACTCTGAGATTTATCAGCACAGAATACATTTTTAATTTTAAACTTAATCAAATTAGTAAGTGTCTTTGTGTAACATTCCAATAAAGAAATCGCTGTCGTTCAAGTGCGTTGTTTTGGAAATTATAGTCAAGTGTGAGGTCCCGTGAACGAATTCCACCGTCGTGAACGGACGGCTGCGAGTTTATTTTAGCACATCTGAGACACGCTGCGAAATGTCAGTTTGTAACAGATATCCTACTGTTAGAGTGGGTAAGCGAGTACGCGGTACGAGTTTGTACCACCCCAGACAGTGCGGTATCGTAATTAAACCACGTCCAGATTGCATGGACTACACCCGGGGCACACCATCGTTTGCTTTGATATGACTCACGACTGCAGCCAAAAGTCGCGAAAATAGTAACAGTGCAAGCTGAATGTGGTTTAAATATGCCTTGTCAGCTAATGGCGAAGAGTCCTGGAAAAAAAACGTTAAAACAGCCACGAAAGAATCTGGATCTGAGGACGCATTTTCAATCGATGGCAAATCGAACGTTGAAGGAAGCAAAACGACATCCCGTTTTTGATGCATTACAGCTATATGTATACTGCGTCGTCCCTCCGTCCGTCTGTAACAGTTGTATTGTGGCTAAACGGTAGGTCGTATGGAAAAACTTTTTACACGAGTAATTAGCAATGTGTGTTAAATTCGGGCATGCAAAATTTCAGCCATCTAGTGCAAAGGAAACAATTTAAAATTCGGCGTTGAATGGACGGGGGTGAAAATGTGCTTTTTCAACGAAAAACTGGCCATATCTCAGAAACGGCGAGAAATACGGTTAAGGCTACTATTAATCACTTATAGGAAGTGGCATACGTCTTTTCGAATGTAGATCGTCGTACTTGGATGACCTTGAAAGTCAGTACTGCAACAGGAACTGTATAGCCGGTGGCGCTTCTTTCCTAGCGACAGCTGGGTTTTCTTGTTTTTTTGAATCTGCCGCATGATACATCATACAATGTTGGTGCATCGCTGTCAAAACCTGGCGAACGCAAACAAACGGCGGGCTTTGGTGCGGTGCCGTCGCAAGACGCATCAATTATGTATCCCCAATAATCTGTAATAATAATAACAATTTCGGTGACATTTTGACATCGTTTGCATTAACGTCATACGAGGATGCCGCGATGCCAGTCATGGTTTCAGGGATGAATGAACAACTCGATTATCAGTTGACGCTTGAAAAGATTTTACACGCAAAAAAATAATCAGCGAAAGTGTCCGTTTGTTGATTATTACACCTTCACAAAGTTTGCCTAATCTGTTTCCACGAAGCCTGAGAATTGTCCGTTTTTTTTGCTGTTTTCGAGTTTTGACTCATATCGCCATTACATAACAGCTTTGTAAACTGTTGAAGTTTTTTTTGCTCTGATCTCCGTAACGGTGCCAGAGAGACGCATGCCTTGAGGTATAACAAGACAAATGGCAACTAGCGTCATCGACCGTTATTGGAAATTTTTTCCTCTCAGTTCCTGAAATCAGGCAATATTTTATCAATCAATCACTTTTTATTGCAGGCACTAGGCCCATAGTAAAACATGAACCCTGAACTACAAAAAGAAAAACTACACAACTACAAAAATAGAGAGAAAATGGTGCGCGCGAGGAGTACATTAGATTGGCCACAATCTAATAATATTTTTTGTATATTTATTATTTCAACCGTTTGTTGTTTGCAGTTGAAGTTGAGTTAATATATTGTCACTGTTTACAGCTCTTAGAGCTGGCTCGGCGAGCACTGATCAAGCCAGCTCGAAGAGTGTTTTATGTGTGCTTAATGAGTGTTGGACAAGCGCTTGCCGAGCCAGCTTTGTCGTGTAAACGGGGTACTATCATAGGCCTATGGGCACAGCCAGGCCTGTTGAGAGCCGCAGAAGGGCCCGAGAAACGTTCTCGCTGGGCTCTTCTGGGGAAAATTTTTTTGAATGTTGCTTTTTAAAATGGTGCATTCTGTTATACTTTATATTTCTGAGCGACGGCGGGGCCACCGAACGTCGCGTGGCCCGGGGTAGCTTATAGGGTGTTTACACGATCCAGAAAACGTCCAGCATTAGCACGTGTATTTTAAATACATTTGCTGGAAGTTTGCTGGACGTTTGCTGGATCGTGTAAACACCCCATTAGTCTCAGTACCACCCCTTTCGACGGCCCTGGACACAGCATAAGTAACCAAGTCGTAACTACTTATTTTAAACCCTGTTGTGGATCTGGACAGTAACAGGCATTCCCTACAGCATCAGCTTGCAATGTAATACTGTATGCGTGAAGTGTCTCAGATTCAGAAAGTGGGTTATTTGACGTCTGCGCGGGCGCAGCTGCAGTGCGTGTTGCGTCACTAATGACGTCACGTCAGCTCGCGGCGGCGTTTATTTCATCTTCCCGCCATTGTCCACGTGGTGTGTGTCCGACACGTGGTCTGGATTCGGACGAAGTCTAATTTTCTGACTAGCAAACTAGCAGAGTGCCGAACGGCTGGATGGTTTGCGGGTTTGCGTTTTTCAGCAAAAGTTGGGAAAATCACTAAAAATTTACGTGGGCGCGAACGTAAAATATATGCAACTGTTTGTCGCTTGCTCGCTTTTGGTTTCTTTTAAAGATGACCTTCTGATTAAGACGGCCTTCTGAGTGAATTCGTACTTCGTGATCATAAGAATACTATTCTCTTCCCTTGAGACGTATGGATGATTTATCTTCTGTTCTGTATGGCAGACTATGTTGGTTGCCTGCAGCAGACGCACTGCAGATCTGTTTGATATTTTAATTTTGGGTGGATAAATTGATATTATCTTTGCGATAGGGGATGGAGCAACCCCTCCCGTTTTACCCCTTAGCTACATCTTTGTCCTCTCTTGCCTGCAGCATTTTTGTGTTTTTAATGTATATGTATACATGTTTTTTCCCTTTAAGGTTGTTGTATTGGTATTGATTTTGTTTTGGAACGCTTTAACAACACGTTGTGCCTTTCCGTCTGGTTTCATTGCAGCTGCGTTGTACTTTTGTAATGAAGGCGAAATTGTTTGCGAAACAACAATAAGTGATGGATCGATTTATCGATTGATCAGTTGATTGATTTTACTTGTGCGCAGCATCCCAATTTATCACCGGTCGGTCATTGACTGCCGTTTAATGCTGTTGTGCTGTGAATTATTAGTACTTTATTGTTGTTTTTTTATTAATGCCGTTGTTATTTGTTTGAGCGTAGGATGCTTTGGATCTGGCGGTAGAACTCAGCTCAACACCTAAGGTACTATACGGTTCTCTTGTATTGAGGCTGAGTTAGAATAAATTAACGAATTATAAAATTTTAATCGACACTGAAAAGCAATTATAAAAACTTGATTAGGCCTGCGGTGACAAGCATTTGCATTTGGTAATGTGCAACTTTGGTTATCGATTACCTGGGTTATATTAGCACTTAGCCTGCAGGCCATTTCTCGTATGTTGGCGCGACAGTTGAGAGCGTAACCAGGCACACCGCGCGATGCACTAGCCCCCTGCAGTCTTGCAGTGTAAACTGGTGTTTGGCTGAGGGCTAAGGAAAAAAGTGGCCTCGCCTCCCTTCCCCTCTCTTTTTCTTCTCTTTCCTTCATTTTTTCTCTTTTCTCTTTTCTTCCCCTTTTATCCTTTTTTTTCTTTTCCTTGTCCTCCCCTTGTCTTTTCCCTTCCCTTTCTTAGAAGTAGGACTTCTTAGAATCAAGTTAGAGGACTGGGGCAGCGTTGTAAGCTTCTCCACCGGGGTCTGGGGCGGAGCTGCAGCCGAAATCGACTTTGGTGCATCGTAGCTTTTAAAGATGAAATCTGGTGGCAACAATTTTAATTATTTGTCCGGGAATAAACTGACCAAATTGGCAAACAAATTTAATGGGAACGTATGCTAATGTTTTGTCTGAAAGATTAGGGCACGCCACTGTGTACTTGTGCTACGTGTAAATGATGGAAGGAAATGTGATTGTGTTGATGTGTGCATATAGCTGGTAACGCGGACAAAGAAGATGTTCGTTGGAGGTCTATCTGCGACGACGACCGCCGCCGACGTCAAATCATACTTCGAACAGTTCGGACCGGTCAGTGCACTGCTATCAACTAACAGATGTACACCGTGGTCCATAAAAACGTGCCACTTTTATTTTTTGAATAGCTCCGTGAAAAATCGGCGGATATTAATAGTTCTTGGCGTTCGACATCAGGAAGAAACTTAACGCAAATGACTGTACTTTGGCCACCTTACTTTAATGCTGTCGCTACACTACCATGTGAAATGCAGGTTGTTGAACCTGCTGTTGGCGAGTGATGTCAACGTTTATCACTTGCATTCGTGCTGGAGAAGGACATTTTGAACACATGCTGTAATAAGGATGATGTGATGTGACACATGTGATTTTTTAAGATTCAATACTTGCCAATCCTGTTTGTCGCTATTAAGTTAATCGTTTCTGAGCCGACGTGTGCGCTATTCAATATGAATTTATTGTTGTAAACGGCCAAACTACGACTTCTACATTTCACAAGGTAATGTAGCAATAATATTTAAGTGAACTATTCAAAAAATAAAAGTGGCACATTTTTATGGACCACGGTGTACATACAACAATTAGAACGTTTACACATGCTGAATAATAAACGTGACCGTGTTTTACACCTATAGGCTACTTGACAAGCTGATTGTTAATTTGACCAAATCTATTGCTTTCGGAATCGAGATGCACTTTGTTCAACCTATATGACCCTGATACATCGAGGTTACAGACAAAAAGATAGACGGATGGACACCTGTAACTGTGGTGCCTGATGTTACACGAAAGCAAAGATATCGGTACCCTGGCAGCCATTTTTACGTGATAATGTGAGGTCACATAGATGTGTAGCCTATACTGTCGCTGGGTCATGGTAGTGAAACATCTATCTATCTTGTTTGGTTTCACAGGGGTCATAATTATTGTCACCCCATGGTGTCCGCGGTGGTACGGTACCTAGGGTTTGGCGGATTCATTTGCACGAAAGCTCTTTCGTGTACGCCTCAAGGGTAGATAGATGCATCTACTGTCTTTTCTTTTCTTTCTTATGCTTTGTCGCTATCGGTGGAATGTGGGCCACAGACTATACTTCGTCTACCTCTAAATAAGTAAATAACTTAGTAATTAAATAAGTAAACCGTACATATATGCCTCATAACTTCCTAGAAACCTTCAAAGCTATGTTTCTTTTCTGCAGCTTCTGTCTTCATCCAGTTGTATCGTCAAGAAGCCCAGCTGTCACTAAGATAACCAAGCGTACTGGTTGTCAGCAATCTTCAAGGTCATCCAAGGTCACTGTTTATTGTGTAATTCGAAAGCCAATATGCAATTTTCTATTAGTGATCAATAGCAACCTAGGCTTTATCTCGCACCGTTTAGCCACAATACATGCGTGACAGACAGATAGACGGACGACAACCATGCCAAATTTTCCAATAGCTCGATCGTTACTTGAGTACGGTCGGCTAAAAACCTGCTGTCCACATATCCTACTTTAAGCCTATTTTTTCAGTTCTTTTTTGATCTTCCCCTTTCTCTGTGGCCAATTGTGGGTGGCGTCTACTGTAGTGCTTGTTTGATGATAATGTCATTATTTCTTCGCAATGTTTGTTCAGACCATTTTTATTTTTTTAACTCCATCGGTGGTTCTTGATCAGTTTTCTTTCACAACTTTTTGTCATTTTCTCCGGCCAGTGCATCTGTTTCGTATTGGTGTAAATCATGATCTCAGTGCCTTATCGTGCACTTTGTGAAAGCAAAAGTCTTGTCCAACGGCAGACGTGGCATTAAGCTGGTTTTCAGTGGTCTGTTTTGGCTTCGCGGTTGTAGTGCTACGGCATGCACGCGGCGTATTCATTGATTATCGGACGTAGGCAGGACAGGACTGTACGGCGTACACAGTACTGTACTAGAAAGCCGACATTACGACGGACTCACGTAGAGATATTATAGTTCTCAAGAAATTAATTTTTGTTTTGGTTTTTGTATAGTTCTTAGGACAATACTTTTTAATTTCTGTATAGTTTTAGTTCAATTTTCGTTTGACAAAACGCCTTTTAAAATGCCACATTTAACTTCATTATTTTTGGCTTAGAGCTGTCTTGACGGCGCGTAGCGTGTGAAGCAACGACACACTGATGCATGTGCTTTCTTTCGTGAATGTCTCAACCTTTTCCGTTCAATACTGCTGTTGTGCAAAATTATTGTTTAAGTGACTGGTATCTCGAAAATCTCCTTTTCGTTTGTTTCTGCCGTAATTAGTTTTCATTTCTGTCCGTTCTGCGTGCCGTATTAAAAATTAATTTAGTATTTTCGTTTTTCTTTAATAAAAAACTTCTAGTTTACCAAGGAAGACCAATGATTTTCGTTTTCGTTATCGTTTTAGTTAATGAAGTAGGCTTATCTCTGTTCGCGCTCGTTCCACTTGAGTTGCTTCCAGTAATGCATCCGCTATCGACACGCCGCCGTGCATTGGACCTTGCCTGACCTGGTCTGGCTGATTAGGGCGGTGCTATGCCTGCTTGCTGCACCGCTGCCGACACTCTCCAGTCCGCTCTGCAGTATTTGTCCCGCATTTCGCACCAGTGCAAGCCGCCTGTACATCTAACGGGCTTGCTGTTGGCTGCAGATAATGCGACCGCCAAGCTGCTGCTGCTGCAGACGCCGTTTCCATGGCGACCGGTTCGTCTGACTGCGCACTGACTGGGTTTACACGAGTGCAGTAGAAGAAAGTGAAACATTTCTTGTACTGCGGTTAATGCAATTGTATACTGGCTTGTTAGTGTAGCGGTTAGGACGTTGAACTTGCGATCACGAGGTGACGGGTTCGACTCGCGATCGAGTCGCTATCAAGTGGTCAGTACTTGGATGAATGACCGTTTGCGGGCAGGTAAACCATCTCGATATGTAACCAGCCGCATAGGTCAACTCAGCCTTCCATCCTTCCGAGGTAGGTAAATCGAGTACCGGCTTATCTGGCTGGGGTTAAGCCGGGGCGCTTTCACCTGTATCGGGTGGCAGGTAACACTGTGGGATCCCGTGCGGCAGGTGACGCTCCGTAGCTCTGGAATGGGCTTCCATTAAGAGCTGTAACACCACCTTTAACCTATAGCCCCCGCATCAGCACAGGATAGGCTACGGCCTGTGATTTTTCCAGCTCTGACGTCCGTACACTCGTCCTGTCATTATAACTTAGCATCCGCAGACCGCAGCGGCAGCAGGAACGTCTCCTATACAGTACTACTAATCAGTGCCGGTCGTGTTGTGTGTTCGTGATAATATCTTTATTGCGCATAGTGGTCCAGAAATGTACTATGTCGGCAGTTTTTTTTATCTCGTAACTGCATCAATATTGGTCGGTTTTTACGGTTTTTACTGCCAAGCTCTGCAAATTAGACACATCAGTGTGACGAATTGTTTTTCAGGTAGGTTTAATCCTTGACCAATGACTTCCTGCACAAACCGTCCTAATTACTTTTCTTCACGCGGCCCCATACACCCATCAAGTTTGCCGCAAAGTGATCATTAACAATTTCCCGTCATAGGTGCGACGTATTGTCGCTACACTACCTTGTGAAATATTGACGTTAGCTTTTGACTGCTAATATTCGCATGCTAGTGTGGCGAAGAACATTGTTGCAGTGTTGAGAATTGAGTATGTGTCATGTTGAGTGATGTTTTTTGCTTAATATGAAGTATATTGAAGCACATTAGTAATTTTTTGAGCATGCGCTATATAAGTTTACAGTTTACTTACTTACTTACTTACTACACTGTGTCTCAAAAAATATTTCCAACATTTTCAACTGTAACTTGAAAATTAATTATCAAATTTTGGTAATTTTTGGTACGAATATTGCTGACACAACAAGCGATCAAATGACAGTTTAGCTTCCCAGCTCACCCAATGTGTGCTTCTGCACTACTTAGGGAAAGCAGATCAGGCAAAAAATGTGTTGAAATAAACAGAAAACCTGAAAAAAATCCCCAACATTTTCGATCGTAACTTGAATAAAGATTAGCAGATTTTAATAATATTTGGCAAAAATATTTCTGACACAACTGGCTATTAAACAAGTGTTTTAGTTTCTACCTCACCCAACGTCTGCTTTTGCACTACCTGGGGAAAGCAGACTAAGCATAATACGTGTTAAAATGAATGAAAAAACGTAAATAAATTCCATCTATTTTAATCTGTGGGCCCCAACAGCAGGTCTGTTACAAGGTTTGACTGTCATGCAGCAATGTGTTTACCAGATGAAGTTTAGGAATGTTTGTGAAGTCAAGAAGCAACTGGTACAGCCCGGATTGGTCTGGAGCAGAACATTATCGATACTGCTGTCAATGAATGGAGAAAGCGTCTCCTTGCCTATGTTCGCATAGTGGGCCAACACTTCAAGCAATTTTACTGCAGGCAGTTGAAAAATGGACAACTGGATGAAATGTCAGCCAAAGTGTCAGAAATGTGAACAAAATGTGTTCTACACGTTATGTTAATTAAGCAATCATATCGTGTTGGAAAAAAGTGATATTTTGCTGGTTGTGTTTTCCCCAGGTATTGCAGAAACAAACGTTGGGTGAGGTGAACAACTAAACGGTCGTTTGATGGCAAGTTGTATCGGGAATATTCATACCAAAAATTATCAAAATCTGTTAATTGGTTTTAAAGTTACAGTCAAAAATGTCGGGGATGTTTTTTTGAGACACATTGTATTTTTAATGACATTAAGCCAAGGGGTCATTTGATAATCTCACCATTCATTCACTGTCAGTTTGCAGACATCCTGGAGAGGGCCAGAGTATGCTGACCGCACTGGGTGACCTTAGGATTTGAATCTGAAGGGACATGTCTGTTGGATTGCTGGGCTGTGCGGGTGGGTGCTTGGGGTCGAGTGAAGGAAGGTGATTACTGTGTATAGGTGTTTGTGTGGTTCGTGGAAGAGACGGCCATTAGTCCAGGATTAGGTGACGAACGAATCAGCCGGCACATTGATGTATCTAATTCGACACGTTCTGCGCTTTCGATCAGACATGCGAGCGCATGCGCCTGACCACTGACCGCGGTAGTGTGGCAGTCAGTATATGAGGAATTCGGCTTCGCCATTCCGACGGTCCCAGTGGCGTAGACAAGGGGGCTCATGGGGCCCACTCTCCTCCAATCCGAAAGTTTTGTTTAGAAAATATTCGGGACTCAGGAAAATAATCAAAATCGGTGCCATTAGATCTCATATTTTAAAGCTACAATGTACCAAATTCGGTTTTGGCTGGGGCCCCCAAAGCCCGCTGGGAGAGCTATGGATTTTTAGGGGTTTTACTTCTAAGAGGAGGGGTGGGGAAAAGGGAAAAGAGGGTGTGATATAAGAAGGGGAGAGAAAAAAGAGAGGGGCGAAAGGGAAAAAGAAAGGGAAGGGATGGGAGGCAACCACACATTTCTGCCTACGCCAGTGGTAACGCCACTGACTGTAGGGCCTATATGAGGGATTCGGGTTTGCCATTCCGAAGGGCCGCCATCCAAACCTGTTTTAGACGACAACGAAACCGTACTTATTAAACGCTATACTTACATTTTGTAACTCAAACTAACCCTATCTTTAACCCTATATTTTCTGTCTGTGCCTGTGTAGGTCGATGATGCCATACTCATGTTTGACAAGCAGACGCAACGTCATCGCGGTAAGCAATTTCGACGTCACTGTCTGCTATTTTTTAATCGTGTGTATATATTCTAAACACTGAATTTATCCTTATCTTAATTCGATACAGTTTGAACCTTCAAAGAGATCGGCGTACGGTAGATAGCCAGGGACATCCGCGCCGTACAAACCTTGGAGCAAATGCTCCATAGTAAAGGAAGGCGAGGGAAGGTTTTCCAACCCTCCACGGGGAGTTGGCATAATGCCGGCTCTAAATTTATTAACTTTGTCTTCAGTTTGCTGCCAAGTCCCAAATAGTATATTACATTTTAGGCCCCTGATGTCGCAGAATCGACGGATTCGGCTCCGCTATTTCGAATGTCACTATTCCAAAGGTCCGCTTTTCCGAAAATTTACTATTCCCGCTAACCCTAAGCCCAACCCTAAAGGCTCACCCTAAACCTAACTCTAACCCCTAAACTTAATCTTAACCTTAACCCTAACCTTAGTACTGTGGCTCGTATCTGCATTCTGCACAATGGACCTTCGGAATAGCGGGCCGGTACCGAATCGGTGTCGGCTGGAAATTTGCTCCACATTCAACTGCATCGAGAACTCTCCAGACATCTATAGCTGTATGGGTAGGCTCACCGAAAGAGAAACGGGGAAATAGGAAAGAGAAAAGAAGTAAAAGAAAAAAGAAGAATGACAAAGAAGAAAGAGAAAAGGTGAGGAGGGAGGGACGAAGGGATGGGGTAACTCGCTCCAAGGACTGAAGGGAAGCTAGACGCTCCTACGCATTGCTACTTCCCAATGGCGTCATTTCAGTAAATCATTGGTGGCGTCTCAGTAATCATAAGGAGGGGTCTCGGTCTAAGTGACGAATTGTTCTTGAAACAGTAACACTGTTTCAGAGGTACGACTCACGGGGAAAAATTACAATCATAAATCCTTGGGGGTCCATAGGCTTTTCCGCCCCCACCCCGTTAAATGACGCCCCTGCTAGTTCTTGGCTGTTCTGTGTACTAGCAGGAGTCACTGGAGAACTCATGCGTCGTTAGTAATACAATACAATACAATAGAGAATTTGCACTCAAAAACTGACATATAAACTGTCAGTTTAATCTAGCACATAAATTGAAAAAACTGAAATGTTTAAAAGAAAAATGAAATGAGAGATAATGAGAATAGAAATACTGTTAAATGTAAAACTGGCAAATAACTGACAAAATTCGAAAAATGACTGAAAGTAAAGAAAACTAAAATAAGAGAGAAAAACTGAAAAGGTAAGAAATAAAGAATAGTAATGAAAAAAACTAAAACTCAGGAAAAAAACTGAAAAGAGTAAAAATAA
>Ga0209367_1012501_pt1 | contig 11084 bp, 5 predicted proteins | sample WorMetLIZISLAND2_FD_187412 | JGI IMG/M metagenome (GOLD analysis project Ga0209367, IMG submission 187412) | Marine gutless worms symbiont microbial communities from Max Planck institute for Marine Microbiology, Germany - Olavius geniculatus... ... | reverse complement strand
TTTCAGCCTGTCGTCAGGTCGGACACCTGTACGGGTGTTGACTGCCAGACGAAGTGCCTCGTGCGCGGGAACAGACTCTTGTAGACGGCGTACATGTCCAAACATCGTGATACGTCTGTCGCATATTCTGCTGCAGATAGGTCGCTGACTACTATTACGTGACTTCACTGTTTAGGCTTTTTGTTACGTGTCCTTGTAGTCTTTAGGACTTAATGCCACGCTAAAATTTATTCGTCCTTCATCATCATCATCATCAACAGCGCAATACATAATGTCTGACCAGTTATTTTGTTGTTGCTGAAACAAATTCACTGACGCACCACCACTTTGCTGCGGCCCGACGTCTTCAGACAAAAGTGTCAGAAAGCAAACAAATTGCAACATGAAAATCAAATTAAGATAAGTGAACTAACAGAGCAAAGTCGAAAGTTGCGTAAAAAGTACACAATAAGCTGGGACATCATTCCTCTGTTAGATGTGTTAGGCCGACGTAAAAAAACTAAAATAGCCGAAACACACTTTTAGCAAAAAGGCCTGCCAGCGAAGTGTTAGTAACAGCTTGACATACTACATATGTACTTGACATACAGGCGCTGGTGTTTTATCTACATGGTGCGACAGAAAAAAGTAGCCCCCTAAAGTTTTTTTTGCTGTTTTCTCAGCACTTTGATTTGATATTTTACACTTTTATTTACCAAAACCTCTTACGACTAACCGCCAAATAAAGTATAATTCTGTTGAAAAACAACGAAGTTATAGACTTTTTAACATGACCGCCTACCGATTTTTAGCATAAAAATGTTCAAACTACAACACCATCTCAATAACATCTTTGAAACAACACAGTTAACTAAGGATCTTGTCGATCGGTCATTGTGGCAGGTTGCCCCAGATAACCTGAAACGCTTCCTTGATTTCAGCGATTGTTTTCGGCTTTGTTTTGAGCTTGCAGTAAGCTTTTAACATTGCACCCCACACGCGATAGTCCGTTGAGTTTATATTCGGCGAATTTGGAGGTCAGTGGTCCTTTGTGGTGAAATCTAGACAGTTGGTCCGCAGCCCCTTCCATGCGTTGAGCGCTGTGTAAGCTGGCGCGCCGTCCTACTGGAAGATGAATCTAGTGGGTAGCCGCCGATTGCTTGAAAAGAACGACAATTTAGTGATAATTTATAAACAAAGTAAATTACTGTTTGTCAAAGTGTCACTGTGACGTCATCGACAGTAACGTGTAACCGGTTTTTGAAAATTAAATAGCATTTTTAGCTCGAACATTTTTAATGCTAAAAATTGGTCATGTTCAAAAGTCTATAACTTCGTCGTTTTTCAACAGAATCATGTTTTGCTTGGCAATTAAATGTAGAAGTTTTGCGAAATAAATCTGTAAAATTTTAAATTAAAATGCCAAGCGGTTGCTGAGAAAACAGCGAAAAACTTTAGGGGATTACTTTTTGCCGCACCCTGCAAGTCAGTGTCAAATGTTCGTTTAAAACAGAAAATCGCTGTCGCTCGTGCATGTGTTGACTGGCATGATGAATATTCCAGACATGGTAAAAATAGACGACAAAATATTTTCTCCAGTAAAGCAAAAGTAACATAGAACATTTTGAAACAAAAATACAGCGAAAAATATTGTTTAACTTATTTCACTTTTTAACCTCTTTAAAACATAACATTTTATTAAAAAGCCACAATGTTTCTGATTCACAGTGATGACTAAACATTAAACATTTTGATAAACGGTTTGTGTCAAATAACAGCAACAACACATAACTGTTGTAATTATTATTATTATTAAATGCCATCGTTGTTTTATCTGCAATGAAAATTTAAACCCCGAAACGTCTCTAGCTACGTATGCCATTGAATATACGTAGGCTTATAACAGTTTAGATTTGTGAGTTAAGCGTGAACACACAAAAAATGCTAACAAAAACTGCACAAAAACTGGCGTAGAGACTGGAAAAGACGAAGACAACGGTGACATACTGTTGGTGCGTTCGCAGTAGGGTATGTGCGTGCATTTGCCGTCGTCTCCCCGGAACTGCCAGCCGTGGAACGGACACTCCAGACAACTGCCCTTCACCAGACCTCCCGCCGCCAGGTTGGCGCCGTTGTGGCAGCAGTAGGCGTCCAGGACGTGAGCTCGACCGTCCTCGCCTCGAAACACCGCTAGCGTCTTACCTGCAACAACCGCCATACGCACGCCTCATGTTTCGCATATACACGTCGCTAACATTTTTACAACAACCCCCAGCCTTAAATATTTATCGCTGGCTCATGTAACACAAGAAGCAACTCGTAGTACGGTGTATACGACGTGATCAGTAGCAATGAACCTTCTAGTCTACCAACAGTGTTGTGACAGTAATCAAGAGAAAATCGCCTCAAATTTTAGCTTGTCGAAAGATTCGTGGCTCACTTTGGTGCAATTTAGGGCAAAATTACAAATTCGAGCGCCCATAATCTCCTCTGTTAAAAATTGTCAACTGTCTGTTGAAAAATTGCAACGTTCGGTTCCACTACTTTCTTAACCCACGACGTCAGTGTAGTCTGACGCTTTCTTTCAGTGATGTATTTTGATAACGAAGGTGGTTTTGTCGTGTAGAGAGGAGGAGGCGTTTATCTGTACGCCCATGTACGAAACGGAAGCCAGCAATTAGCAGCATACTACAAGCCGCCGGCAGATGGCTGCTGCTGCTTTTGCTGCTGCTGTACGCGCTCGTTTAACGATATTTTACGAGCGTGTTAAATGCTCGCATGTTTGCATCTCTCGATGCAGTGCACACAATCCCACGTTAAGCGTGGTTAGGATCCAAGGCAACACATGCATCATACGCAACGCACGCAAGAAAGTACGCAACAAACGCCAAAACGCAAGGAGCGAACGGTCTTTGCGCCAGCTAAGTTCGTTGCGTTGCCTTGCGCTGGATGAAAACTCAACTTTATTCCGCCCATCTGCACATCTCTAACATTGAACGACTGGAGAGTAACTGTAATCAAGCGCTACTCGGCGGTTCCCCGTTGTTAATATGCACATCTGGCAAGTGGCAACTGTCGCGTTATTCCCGGTATAGGTTTATTCACCATCTGGGCAGAAATACGAAATAATTACACGCAGACAGTTTCGTTCTGGTCTCCTGTCTTCTGTAGGCTACTCTTATCAAACAGCAGAGGGTGCCTGCGCACTGCCGATTACCGCAAATCACAGCAGATCACTAACATCAAAGACTATTTTTGACACCTGAGCTTATCCGCGGTTGATATCACAATCAGTTTCTGACAGTCAGTCAAGTACTTATAAGCCGACATAAATTGACACAAATAATCAAAATTTTTGGACATGCAGCCGCCTATAGCACAAAATCTTGTAGGCCTAATAACGAGTAGCTTTGCCGAGTAGAAGTTGATGTGGATATGTAGATCGCAAAACTGTCTGACTTGAGTGTAGAGATAACGCCCAGCGTCTAAAAACCACTTAGACGTCATTATGAATAACTTACATCTGATTGCGTTCAGACGCCGCGTTTAACACATGATAAACACCTTAGACCTTATTCTTGGTAGATACATAGATGACTGTATTGAATTACTACTGATGAGTTAGACGCTATTGCTGGCGATCTATTTGCTTTTCCGAGTTTTCCGACTTCTCTGCCTTCTGTGTCTATCTTTCGTTTGCTTCTGCTGCTGGCTAGTTCGTTTTCTGGCGTCTTTAGCATGCTCTGTGTCAGTGCTAGTCTCCAAGAGAGTATCACTCATGTGCGTGTTTGCTATTAAACCGAAAGTATTAGTAAGTCAGTAAAATCACGGTTATTCTGAAGTGCAATTATATGTGACTATACATCGAAATAAATTTCAAAGTTACAAAAAAAAACAAAAAATCCTAGACTTCTTGCTACCGAATTTCTGTGACGTTCGTGAAACAAAAAAAATTGAGCTAATGGTCACGAGACGCGCGAAGCCTATATCAGTTCCTGTTCGCACACTGTCAGTCTATCTCCAGCCATTTTGTCGCAGTTCATTTTTGGAGTGTGCGCTGCAGCCGAAGATAGCAAAAATGAATAAAAACCCCATATTTTTGACTATATGATTTTTGCGATCTTCGGCTGCAGCGCACACTCCAAGAATGAATTGCGACGAAATGGCTAGAGATAGACTGACAGTTTGAACTGCTATAGGCTTTCGCACGTCTCGTTAGCATTGGTTAAAATTGTTTGTATTCACTGTGTAGAGGTGTATCACGGCGGCAGGTACTCCGGTCGATACGAACAGTTACCTGAATGACTCACGCGACCATGGTGGACGTAGGAACGATCAATAGCAATAAAGCAACGCGAGTAACCACTCATTTAGGTGCGGTCACTCGCTAGTTTCTCTGGAGCCAAGCCAACCGTTGTGTACCGGGCGTCTTTGAAAAATACGTCTTTACGTGACGACAGTTACTTTTTAGTCTCGTTTTGTGTTTAACCATTCGAATTTACTCCAACGCCCAAGTTCACACACACAAACTAAGCATACTGCAATGGAATAGCCCAAGTGTTTTTAACTCTGCAAGTCTATGAATAATCATTTGATTGATTAATAATGGTTTACCTCGGGCGTCGCTCAACCCTGGACGAAACAACCAGCTCTGCCAAGATTAAAAGATGTTTTCGTCCAGATGCTGGCATTATATAAATTACTAAGTAAGGTAAAGGTATCCCATACTTGATGGATAGTCGATACGAGCGTATAGGTCCGAAACTGATCCAGGTCTCAGCATCGCGATCTGATCAGAAGCATTATTACAAAATACCGAAGTCCGCATTTGTAATTGCCCCCAACAAACTCCAAATTTCCTTGCACGTACTGCCATTGTTGCCCATATTTTTGTCGAACTGCCCCTTCAAATACCTTAACTGACTTGGATTGATTATTTTTTGCGCGAGCGCTTTTTTAATTGCCGCTGAACCGTCTTCATTTGGTACGCTAAGATGTCGCTAGCATATATTCTTGAACATTCGGCAAGCCGTCATTAAAGTTAACGAGCTCGTGAAATTCAAGATTGTGTTTTTTATATATAGACCTATTTTTCACTGTCAATATTTTATTTTATTTAGTCAAATTATCTGCATAAGATGGGTTCATCTTTAACTTCGTCCATCATGACACCGATCCAGACCGATTCTATACTGGAAATAATACCCGAATTGATTAGCAACTGTTTAAAGTTAAAGTCGATTTGATTTAGTACTTAGCAAATGGAGGAATAATCTAATCTAAGAATGTAACACAAAATAAAATTCAGATTTGAGACACGGTGCATGAGTAAACAGTCGATTCTTTTATGCCATTGCATTCTGCAGTTTCGCTCTATACAGAATACAGTAGAGCCTATGCATCGCTAGTTAGCTACAGCTTTCCTGCATAAAAAATTAATGAAATACATCACACGGACCACGAAATGCAAATGACCTGTTAGCTTTCATATTCGTTTGCACCTGATCACCGATAATTATGAGCCGTCGGTATGAAATCCATGCAGATTAGTCGACACAACTGACTGAAAAAAACCAGCCCACTGCATGGGGCGCAAATCGATCGTATTTTAGGGCAGTGCGCAGAACAAAAATTCCGATACTGCAAAAGAATTATTTTACAGACAAACATTTCGACATTCTGTCTAATAAACAGCGAAGTTGATATCAGTCTAACTGCGGCAACATTAGCAGACAGTCTGCTGAAAGACCGCATGAGATAACACCTCCATGAGCGTTTCATGCACAAAAGTTTATATTAAGCGTTACTGTCACAGGCTGCGCGGTAGCGCCAGCCCTGTTGTAAGGGTGACCAGCCATTTCAATGGGAAACTCCAAAATTTGACCCCTCGTATTTCCCAAACCCCTTAATTTTTCCACACCAAAATTTGCACAGATGATTATGTCCAGCATATCTCTTGATGCGCAAAATTTGGTAAAAATCCGTTTACGGAGGGCTTCCCCACGAATAGGTGAAATATAACGCTTGCGTGACTTTTTGTGCCTTTCCTTCCCTTTCCTTCCATTTTTTCTTGCCGTTCTCTACAGGAAAAACGACTGAATTGATTTTAACGCACGATGGTTCATATGACGCGGTTTCGCGCAAGGAAGTGCCTTTTAAAGGTTACAAAAGTAAAATTTAACATTTTCACCTATTTTTCACAAAAATATGAAAAATTACAATGGGGCCTATGGGGAAAATTAACTCCGGCTATGTATAAGATAAAGTCGTAATTTTTGGTTCTAGGGTATGGTTTTTGGGGTCGGCCAATTTAACGGTGTCATTTAAATTTTTTCCCTGCCAACCTCCGTTGCCATGGCAACGAATTTTGGGACAAAATTGGCTATAACTCGGCCCCAGTAAAAGATAATTGCGCGCTGTTTGCACCTACCCCCATATTTTCAGGGCCGAGCTATCTGATGTTGTCATTTAAATTTCTCTCCTGGCGACCCCTGTTGCCATGGCAACAAATTTTGGGACAAAATTCGCTATAACTCCGTCTGTGTAAGAGATATCTGCAAGATTTTTGCGTCTATAATGGAGTTTTTGGGGATGGGCCATCGAATGCTGCCAACCGAATTTTTCCCCGAGCGACCCTCGTTGCCATGGCAACGAAATTTGGAACAAAATTGGTTATAACTCGGCTTATGTAAGAGAGATCTGCAAAATTTTTGCGTTTATGGAAGGTTTTCGGGAATAGGCCATCGAATGATGCCACGCGATTTTACGTAACAGATATATCGAAGATCTTTGCATCAGATGATATGTTTTCAAGATCGGTTTATTTTGGTATGGGCAGTGCGCAATTATTCAAAAGCGCACATATGCACCCCCGCAAAAATCATATGTTAAGTATACGAAAAATCGTTATTATCTAGCAACAAAAAACATTTTTACATTTTCTAACATTGCTATAATTAACTAATCCAGATTACTTCCAACGGCAATAAAACTGCAAATATTTATGTAAAAACTGTTCAGTTTATATACAGTGTAAGGGTGACATCGTGGTTGTAGATATAAAACAGCACAAATTACAATTTAAAACTTCAAACATCACCATTACACAATGTCAGAAGAACTTGTTGACTGTGTGATGGTAAAGTTTGAATTTTTGAATTGTGATTTGTGCTGTTTTATATCTACAACCACGATGTCACCCTTACACTGTATATAAACTGAACAGTTTTTTTTACATAAATTGATAATATAATTCTATCAACGTTATACTACGTAGGCCTACTGCTGATTTTGAAACCGTCAGCAAACGTTCCAATATAATATGCGGCCGTCCTAATATGACGCATTGCGTGTTTTGTCCGTTCGTCCGTCTGTTCGGTTTGGGCTCTTGACCCGAAAAAAAGTAAAAAAATAAAATTGGTGTGAATCTTCCTCTCGGTTGACAGGAGCAACTGGTGTACCAATTTTCAATTCTAAAAGTAAAAAATCAAGTTTATCGGACGTGATAACCTCAATAAAATAAAGCCCATCGTAAGTAACGATACACTGGTCGCGCGTCATCTACATGCAAAAACGTTTAGGACGCTAAGCAATCTAAAAGTAAACATTCAATCGAAATTCGTGCTGTATGTGAATAGCTGAGCAAACGACTGCATATTATGCCGACAGCGTTGTGACAAGTGACATCTTTTTTTGTTTTTTTTATACCTACTACCAAATTTTTACCGACCTAGAACTCCTTCAAATGCAGCATCATGCATGTGCAGCGGTAGCGACGTCATGGGACGAAAGAAAAGAGCAACACCCCAAACTTTAGCTTGCCAAAAACTCTTCCTTTTTAAAAAGTTTTTTGTTAATAAAATTCAATCAGAAATACAAAATCTGTCGTTAAAAGTTCTTCATTTAAAAAAAAGAAAAATAAGAAAAGTAAAAAAAGATAGAAAAAAGACAGAAAAGAAAAATAAAAACTTTCTAGGAAATTTGCAGCTGTCTGTCAGTAATTTTTTGTAACTTTTTGTCTTTGTCCCCGACTTTTTCAACCTACGACCACGCTGATCAGGTGCAACTATGCACGGTAATTTTCTTCAGACAGTTCAAGGTAGTTGCCCACACCAAATTTACTTGTTCATCTCTTTAGTCGCCACATGCCTCACGAATTCCCTTGCCGACCATATTCAAACGCTGCCATGCACATGCACTATGAACACTATTGATTTTCGCATGCACATTGATGTGCAGTATTGAATCAGGCCGGAATGACAGGGGTGCTTTGCTCAGATCAATATTTCAATCACCATCGATCATCGGCTATCACTTTGTTGGCGTGCGCTGTACCTGTTGTACTATGGCAACCCCGCAGTTGATTAATTAACGGCCGCCGTCGCAAAAAAGGCAACATGAGCGCATAGCCTGAGCGCATTTCCTATAGGCCCTACAAATTTTCTCGTGCCACTTTCTCGACAAAACTCGTTGTCGTAGGGAGTGAACGTATGCGGAATAAATTTTTATTTCCGTTCACAGTTTTCCACCTATCCATTTTCACTGCCGTTGATAATTTTTTTTTCAAATAATTACTGATGAAAACAAACATTTATTATGTACCACGCCAATTACAAACAAATTACAGGCATGAGAAATGAAGAAATAACACGGGCAGTAATTATATATAAATACCGGTATATTTGTCATTCCAATTTACATAAGTAACTTCAAAATATTTTCCATTTTCATTCTTTGGAAATAAAATTTTACTTGTTTTGTTTTTGAGCACATTTTTAGAGTGTTTTCACTGCACACATAATTACTGCCCACGGTAGCGACGTCAGTATTGTTTTTATCGCGCATTTTTTGTGTTGACACGATAACTCATAAACTGCTGTGCACATAAGCCTTGTTTGATAAAAATTTTGCACAAACACGTATCTCTACAATTTCTAGAACCGCATTAAATTTCAAGGTCATACTTGAAAATCAAAGTCACATAACTTTATATAGATGCTTTATATAAATGCTTTATATAAAATATTTCATGTACGGGATATAAACAATCTGCAGTATATACAACGTTGTATAGATATTCTCCCTATTGGTTTTGTTGTTATCTTAGGAAGTTAAATTTTTTGCATAAGCAAAGTATGCACGTTATGACTAGTGTTAATGCTGTATTTTACATTTTTGGTTTTAGAGAATATGATATCTTACGTACAAGATATTCTGTTACCAACGGACAGTTTCGCAAGTGTGTCTGGAATGCTTTTTTATCGTGTTTTTAGCTTTACCTAGCTTTAGTTTCTCTTTGTACATATATTATTCTGTCTTCTCTGCTTTATGTTACACTATACTATGTGAACTGAAAAAAATGTAAGTTTTTTTGCGATTTTGGTATGCGTGATACTTCGGCTACTCGCGAACGGTATAGCCTTGAGCAAGCCTTGACAATCTCGTGCTGGTTTTTGTGCTTATTGTATAAGCCAGATTTTACACACGACAAACTCATTAAGATAACCACACATATCTTCAGAAGCCCTACTAAGTAGCGCACGTGTTGGCTACGAGGTTCGTAAAAGCTCACATCGTGTATAGTCGCATCTCGCATGCACGTTTCACATCAGTAATTACGACTTGAGCCTAACAGAAGCCCTGCAGGAGTGCAGGTGCGACATCTTGTCTTTTTTATCAATAGGCCTAATCCAATAAAAGTACAAAACATCAGTTTATACACCTGTTAACGGCAATATTTTAGGACTAGCACATCGAAAACAGCTAAAATTACAAAAGGTGATATTGCCCGCATCGCATTGACTGTGTGTCAATGTGCTGTTGAATAATATTATCTTTTGTAATTTTTGCTGTTTTCGATGTGCTAGTTTTAAAAATATTGCCGTTAACAAGTATATAAACTGATGTCTTGTACATTTGTATTCGCTGTTTTATTACTAAAATAACTCTTTTCCTACAGGTGATCAATTACGAAGATATCTGGCCCCAGATATGTACGGTCACGATCTTGACATTTCGGGGTCACATGACATGTCAAGATCGTGACCGTAAATACCGTAAATATGACATTCCACTTGCTACAGGAGTTTCTTATGGACGGTCAATGATGACCATGCATGGTTATGTAGGTCGAGCAACAGGTATTTTGGGCTACCCATACTACTACTATGCAAACCGAGTTCTAGCCAGTTTTTGTCTAAATTTTACAAAGTTCGTTGCCATGGCAACCAGGGTTGGCCGTGGTAGACTTTGACTGACATTTATTTGCTGGACTCCAAAAACTCTCCGTTAACTGCAAGGATCTCCGAGATATCTCGTACACATGCCGAGTTATAGCCGATTTTGTCTCAAATTTTGTTGCAATGGTAATGAGGGTCGGTCGGGATAAAATTTAATTGGCAGCATTTGATGGCTCAACCCCCAAAATCAACCTATAGACGCAAAGATCACGCAGTTATCACTTACAGAAGCCGAGTTATATCCCATTTTCTTTCAAATTTTGTTGCTATGGCAACCAGAGAACGTCAAGGGAAATTTGAATAACACCATCTGATTGGCCGGTTCCGAAAACCGTACCATAGAACCAAAAATTATGACTCTATCCTATACGCAGTTATGACCGTTTAAAGAATTGTTTATTTTTTCCCTTAGGCGCCATTGTATTTTTTTCGATTTTTTTGGAATAAATGCGTTAAATATTAATTTTAAATTTTTAACCCCCAAAAAGCACATTTTTGCGCAAGACCGCGTCGTTTGAGCCATAGCGTGCAAAAATCCGCCGAGAAGTCTGACCTGTAAATGAGTGGAAGAAAAAAAACGTATATCGATAGAAATAAAAAAAATTTGCGTATATTTCACCTATTTGCCCGTTGCCGAGAAGCCCCCCCCCCGTAAACGGATTTGCATAAACTTTTGCACAAAGGATCGGCTTGCCGACGTAATCAACTGTGTCAAATTTTATTCCAATCAGATCAGGAGTTTAGATTCTGTGAAGGGTCGACTTTTTGTTTTTTTTTCATAGGAAAGAGAAGTCGCTGTTAACAAGCGCCTCTGAAGCTACGGCACTACGGCACTATACAAATGTATTATTATTATTATTATTATTA
>Ga0209367_1012500_pt1 | contig 11085 bp, 3 predicted proteins | sample WorMetLIZISLAND2_FD_187412 | JGI IMG/M metagenome (GOLD analysis project Ga0209367, IMG submission 187412) | Marine gutless worms symbiont microbial communities from Max Planck institute for Marine Microbiology, Germany - Olavius geniculatus... ... | reverse complement strand
ATGCTAAAACCTGACATGACTGCTAGTTCTAGACCTATATTAGATGCTGCTAATGCTTAGCCTCTGAGTACTGGCAGTGTCACTGTCAGTTGTCACAATAAACAAATTCCACACAAAAGTACAACTATAAGTTGATAAAACGTTCGTGGGTTAATCTTCCCAGTTCAGGTGGGGAAAGCTAGGGGGAAGCTTTCCCCCCCTGACCTAAATTGGAGACAGTTTGGTAGTAATAGGACAGGATAGAAAAGTCAAGGCTATGTTTGGAGAAGGCTACACGAAGTCTGGAATCTTGAATGTCTTGAGAGGCAGCAACAGCCAAAATATATCACCATGTTCTGGAGTTGTATTTGTTATGAAAGAGTGGGTACTTTTGTAATAATTGGCAGAAATATTGACTGCTGTAACTATGTGAATGCACTCGATGCAAATTTGTGGCCAGGTGTGTGCAAACATTTTGCTGGAAAGCACTTCTTTTAGCAGGATGATACCCCCTGTACATCTCTTAGTATTTACTCATCTGTGGAAAATAGAAAATCACATTTTGGGTTTTACGAGGTCAGCAGAATCACTGGACAAAAACATTATCGAAAATGTGTGAAAAGTCATAAAATCTCATGCACAGAAGGAATTGTCAGCTATTAACTCTCGACAGGACCCTATCAAGTCTGCTCTAACAACCTGAAGCAAAGTTCATTAAACCTCTATTCGTCAGCTTTATGCATCCATTCCGCGACGATTTCGTTCTGCTATTGTGCAGAAAGGATTTATAACAAAATTCTGAAACGTCAGGTAAGCGCTTTTGTTGAAATGATGTTGTTTCCGATGTTTGAATTTAACTGGCAAAAAACGAATCGAGCGTTCGCGCCGCAGCCATTATGGCACACTTTTGGCCACACGCTGTACCAGGTGCGGCCGCACCTGGACCGGTAGACGAATCTCCGGAGCTGGTTTGGCTGTAGGGCTAAGCGGATCGGTTAGTCCATAAAGAAGCCGATCGAAGTCTTTCTTGTGTGCTTGAATTGACGGCCCGCCGTAGCCAGGGGCTGCCATAGCCGAGGGGCGCCATAGGCACAATGCCATAGCCAGGGGCTGCCATAGTTAGGGTTACGGTTAGGGTTAGGACCCCATATTCCTATAGGCTTCCCATAGAATCCCTGCTTGAGGAGAGGGGTGGCCGCCACACTTTTTAAAGGGTTAGGGTTAGAGTTAGGGTTATGTCTATGGCATTGTGGCTATGGCAGCCCCTGGCTATGGCGGCCCTTGGCTATGGTGGGCCACAATCGTGCTTGAGACCATTCTTGAAACAGTTCACACTGCTGGAGTCTATGACACTTGCTACAAACGATTCCACCGTTCGGTCACTTTTGAGGAGAAAAAGAAACGTCTAATGTTCAGATGGCATCTGCATTTAGCAATCATGGCGGTGTGTCCACATGTTGTAACTGACATACTGAGAGTAAAGAAATCGATGAACTTAGCTGAAGATAGTCCTTTGTACATCTTGAAAACTTGCAGCAAGTCAGCTCTGTTCCTTCTCTCTTCCAAGGTCCACAAACCCAACTGCCTTATTCTTTCATCGTACAGTAATTTCTTGAGGTCTGGAATCATTTTCTCGTAAACTAATGTTGGATTCTTTCCAACAAGAACTTGTCTTTTTCATAATACGGCGACCAGGCAGAAACACAGTACTCTAGGTGAGGCCGAACAAGCGATTTGTACAGCTTCAGTAGGACACTATATTAGCATGTCATCGAAAATCGAAATAATTATTTATTTGCAGTAGTGATGGAACGAAGACTACAGTTTAGTTACTCGAATTCATTCGATTGTCAAATAACCGCAGTTTAATGGAATATTTCAACTTTTGCTTCATGAAATTTAGTAAATTAACGTAAATTTACGTATTTTTTAAAGCGCGTTAATTTATTAACGCATTAATGCGTCAATTGTGACAGCTCTGCACACATTGAATGATTCTGTATGTCATTTGCTGCAGACTAGCATGGTGCTATCACAAATGTTTTCCGCTGCAGTGTTTGAAATGAGAAATCTACACTTAGGGTTAGGGTTACGGATAGGGTTAGCTTTAGGGTCAGGATTAGGGTTAAGGGTAAAAGTGAATAAGACAGTCGCCACGCCAGATTGCGGGTCTCTTATGCACTAGTACTACAAGCTATGTACATCTAATATGCATAGGGTTATCGTTTTACCCTAACCCTAACCATAGGACTAGACCTGGAAGAAAGTTGTGGCTGTCTTCTTCACTACTACTGAGTTAAGGTTTGAGCAAAGGGTTAAAGGGCAGTTAGCATTCAGATGGGGAAGTTTTGTGATTGTGACTAGATGGTACGCTTTCTCTTTGCACAATAGAAGAGCCAGTGGGGCGAATCATTTAGCATGCAAGGGCGAACTTTCCAGCGGCGAATCAGCCAGCGGGTGAATGAGCTCGGGGGGGAGGGAACGGGGGCAAATCAGCCAGGGGTAAATGAGGCTGGTATCCAGTGTCATATTTGATGGGGTAAAAGAGAGGAGCAGTCCTCTAAAATTTTGGCTGTCGGAAAATTGTTGGTATGTTTTGTCAAAAAGATTTTCATCCAGAAATGCAAAATTTGAAGCTGGATAACTCCCATTTTGGGGATTTCCCTTGCAAAATTGATATTTTGAGCATCTACAATATTCCCTGTAGGAAATTTCCAGCTGTATATCGGATTTCTGTTCGAAATTTTCAGTGCCGGTCGGAAAATTGTAATTTTTTGCCCTGGCTGCTTTTTTATGCACAACAGTGGATATGCTAAGGACGTATTAGCTATCGCACTATCGTATACGCTATTGTCCATTTGTCTTTCACACTGTTGTATTTAGGAAATGCAAACCCGGGGTGTATTTTTCAAACCCGGGTTCACAGGTTTGATGGCCTGCAAACCCAGGTACCCGAGTTTGGATGCCAGGTACCTGGCGGGCGGCCCGTAGTTACTGTAGCAATACAAATATTTCTGGCACAACTGGCCGTCAAATGAACATTCAGTATTCCACCTCACCTAATGTCTGTTTCCGCACTACCTGGGAAAAACAGAACCAACGAGTGGGTTTTAGAGTTTTTTGTGATATTAGGCTGCATGCACATTTCAAAAGTGAATTGCTCTGAAGTGGCTGGAGATAGACCAAGACAACTGGTGTGTGAAAATTTCAGCACTGATTGCTACTGAACGTAGATTTTAGGAGTTTAAATTTTGGTCCCTATGTTCCACGGGCCAAATTTTCGAAACTTCTTAGGAAGATCTTTGGAAGACTTCTTTTCCAAAGAAAGTATGCGGATTTTCGAAACTTCTTTGGAAAATGTCTTTGGAAGAATTTGAGAAGATCTTCCTAAGAAGATTTTGAGAAAGGGTCGCAATTTTCGAAACTTTTTTGGAAACTTCTTAGGAAGAATTTAGGCAAATATATAGGAAAGCACTAACCTTGTCCTACCCGGAGAAAGCTGTGTAATAAAACGAAATTTGCAAAAAAGTACACAATGTTGACACTTAGCTTAGGCGTCATATGTGACGTCATAGGTTATTTGCGTAACACTGCTCTTAAATCAACAATAAGCAAGTAAAGGAAATTGATGTTTGGTCAACTTGAAAAAATGAAGCAGCGTTTAAAATGCGTTTCCCGTGGACGTGCTAAGATAAGAAGTTTTCCTAAGAAGTTTTGATTACGTCACATGGTCAGTATAAGCACATCTGATTGGTTGAACTAGTTTAGGAAGATAAGAAAAGAAGACGTTCTTTGGAAATGCAAAGAAAGCCGTCAAAAATTCGGATAAGAAAACTTCTTTGGAATTCCTGAATCATCTGACATAGGAAGATCTTTGGAAAATGTCTTAGGAAAGTTTCGAAAATTTGGCCCCAGGAGTCTTCCACATGAGGTCATCAAATTAAGGTATTTTTTAAAAATGTGTGATTTCTGCTTATATCTGCAGATAGACAGACTTGCTGCTTACAGTAACAAGCACTGCTGATGACCTTTCAGGGGGTATCAAGTATCAACATTGATGACTTTGAACGACCTTGAAATCTGCCTTTGGTAAAAAGTGGGTTTTTAATGATCTTATGCGATTGCAGGCTGTGACACATATTTCAACAGTGAATTGCACCAGAATTACTAGAGATTGAATTTTTTTAGCATAGGACGTAGATTTTAATTGTCTGAGTTTGGACTTTCTAGGTTGAAGAAGCCCTGCGTACGGAGGCCTTAAATTTAAGTAGTCTTTCAAAAAGCATTATTATTATTTTATTGCACGTTGTACACTGATTCCGCTGATGCTGTCGTGTGTCCTGTGAGCATTGCTCGAATTACTTGTTAACCCTTGATGTCGCTACTTATGTGTTGCTTATTTTGATTGTTTGTGTTCATTTTCAGTGAGTTGGTCATTGGTTTTGATGCAATGGCTGCTGCTCCAGTGTCTGGCAAGGTTAGGAAGAGCTGTCAGACTTCTGCGACTTCACGACTCAAACAAGATTACATCCGAATAAAATCCGACCCCGTACCTTACATATCTGCCGAGCCGCTCCATTCTAACATTCTTGAGTGGTACGTCGATACGTTAAGACCTTGTGTTATGGCAAGTTATCTCGTGAAAGTGTCATGGACAAGGCGGCCCAGCAGGCCCAGACCCCTAATAAAAACTCAAAAGTTTCGCTCAAAAAACCTCGTTCATGGGAGGTTAGAGGAAGGGTGGGTAAGGGAAGAAAGTGGAGGAAGGGGAATGTAGGAGAGGCACACTAATTTACATAATTTCTGTCCCGCGTCCATGCCACTGTCGTGAAAATAAGTGTTCAACCAAAACAGACCAGTACTGTTTAGGACTGTGCTGGGTCTGGCCGGATATCCGATGTTTATGTGGATCCGACCTGGATCCAAAGTCTGCGGATCCGCTCTGGATCCAGATTTGGCCGTGAACATTCTGGATCTGGTGCACAACTTGTACTGTTAAAATTTCATTACTGGGGACTACACTTTTCAGTGGGCCAGTTTTTTTTCCAAACTCAGCTCACTCACCTTGGCAAATTTTGCAATTCTTTGAAAATGCGGCATTCTATCTGTGAAATAAATTGGGGACTTTTTTGGACCATTTAATGTATGAAAACATCTGTCCTTCTGTGCGTTGAATGTTCTGTAATTACTGATACAGCTGTAGAGCTCATCATTGGTGGGAACTGCTTGATAGCAAAGTCTGCTGGACATTGTGGATATGTGCCATTGTGTACTGCATAGATACTGCGTATGCATTTATTGCCAGTGCTTATTTGTAATGACTTGTAAGTAAGTAAGTCAGTGCTGGTAAGTAAGTAAATGAAGTAGCTTGTAGTTTTCTCAGAACGCTTTTATGAACATTCTTAAATATAGCACATACTCTCTACCTACTGTTAGACGTTTTCCGACTCATTTTTATCTCCAATGAAGTGAACGTAGTGAACTCATCATCATCATTATCAGATGCGAAGCAATCAGCCGAAGCTTCCCGCCGTTGCGATCGTTCGCCAGAACGGTTTATCCTCCGCTAGCTCCAGGGCCTCCGTCGCTGTAACACACGTGTCACAGCAGATCCGGTGGATCCAGGTGCTGGGTGGACGACCGCTTAGTGAGATTAGTCTGGTGATGCAATGACACCATTGCATCACTGGTAGACTGTGTATTGCCTGTGACGTCACTGGCAGCAACGCGTGCTGCTAGAGCGCTACAGTTATAGCTATGAGGGTCGATCGATAAATAAGTTACAAAACAGCGTTGTTTTGTTAGTTTTCCAAATAACAGAAATTTGAAATGTATGTTTTGTAGCAAATTTTAGTCTAAGTAACAGCTGTGATTTCTATTACGACGACGTCTCTGTGACATCATTTAAATACGGCGACATTGACACTGAAATCCTCCCGTAATGAACAGCTGCAGTTATTTTTTTTGTGGGCAAAAAGACTTAATGCCAATCAGATTCACTCTGCGATGCATCCAGTATATGGCGACAAGTGCTTTACGAAGCAAACAGTTCACATTTGGTGTCAGAAAATGCTAGGTGGGCAGAAATTTGTATCATATACCGAGGTGCAATCAGTCGTTTTTTAGTGGCATGGACAGCAGCCAGCATCGTTCTTTGCATCGGGCATTCAGAAGCTCGTTGACAGATAGACAAATGTTTGAGCGAACTCAGACAACATGTTGAAATCTAATCTTTAAAATTTAAAGAGGGGACATTAAATTGTTAAGTTTATTCATTTTTTGTCACTGGCAAGTTATGGTAGATTACTGGTGGAGAAAATAACACACATATAGATAAACAGATGACGTCACAATAATGACACCACCATCAAAAAATTTTTTTCAAATGTTCAAAATACAATTTCCTACAAACAGTATATTTAGGATTTTCGATATTTGGAAAACTAACAGAGTGATGCTGTTTTGTAACTTATTTATCGAACGACCCTTGTATTAGCATTATGAAAGAAGACTTTTAGTTAATATTATTATTTCAACTTAAAAATTTGCAGAATGCAATTGAATATGGAATAACTTGCCAGCTGACAATACTGACTTTTCTAATTTAAATAGCTTTAAACGATCTATTACTTCCACATTCTTGGCTAGTTATTGCAAAGTTTATTTTTTCTAGTATACCTATTGTTGTATTGTGTTACCAGTGACATTTATTGATGTATACTGTTATTTTATTGTGGCATGTTAGTGGCTGCGGCCCTTTGTCATTAAATCAAATAAAATAAATACTGTGTCTCAAAAAATCATCCCCGACATTTTCAACTGTAACTTGAGGACCAATTATCAGATTTTAATAATTTTCGGTATGAATATTTTTGAAACAACTAGCCATCAAATGACCATTTAGTTTCCCACCTCACCTAACATTTGTTTCTGCACTACCTGAGGGAAATCACAACCAATGAAATATAACTTTTTATCCAATGCGATATGATTGCTTAATTAACTTAATGCATAAAAACACATTTTGTTCACATTTCTGACACTCTGGCTGACATTTATCCAGGAGTCCATTTTAACTGTTTGCAGTAAAATTGTTCGAAGTGTTGGCCTACTATGCGAACACAGGCAAGGAGACGCTTTCTCCATTCATTGACAGCAATATCGAAATTGTTCTGCTCCAGACCAATGCAGGCTGTACCAGTCGCTTCTTGACTTCACAAACATTCCTAAACTTTATCTGGTAGACACACTGCTGCATGACAGTCAAACCTTGTAATAGACTGGCTGTTGGGGCCCACAGATTAGGATAGATGGAATTTATCGACGTTTTTTCATTCATTCTAACACGTATTATGCTTGGTTTGACTTCCCAAGTAGTGCAAAAGCAGACGTTGGGTGAGGTAGAAACTAAAACACTTATTTAATCGCCAGCGATGTTAGAAATATTTCTGCCAAAAATTAATTAAATCTGCTAATTTTTCTTTAAGTTACAATCGATAATGTCGAGGATGTTTTTTCAGGTTTTCTGTTTATTTCAACACATATTTCGCTTGATCTTGTTTCCCTAGGTAGTGCAAAAGCATACATTGGGTGAGGTAAAAAACTAAACTTTTATTTGATGGCAAGTTGTGTCAGGAATCTTCTTACCAAAAATTATCAAAATCTGATAATTGGTTTTCAAGTTACAGTCAAAAATGTCGGGGATGTTTTTTTGAGACAGTGTATAATCCCCAAGACACCTAGGCCTACGTCCTTGTTTTCTTGCGCAGTGATCACATTAACTTCAAAAAGAATAATTTATGCGATTCTCTGCTGTTACAGAGTCTTGAGGTTGCTATGGTAACAGCTGCAAATAGAAAATTAGACATGATATTCATGTAGCCTACTGGTATATCATGACATGTTTTGCATCATAATAGGCCTAAAGTGAAACAACATTAAGCGGAAAAGACTTTGCTACTGTAAACAAAGCCTCGATGCAGTGCGCCTCATCTGAGATTTGTTAAGTGCAAGAATTTCTGCAATAAAGGCTCAAAACTGAAATTGTGCAGCATATTATTCTCATATTTTATCAGTCTAAGCATTAAGCATGCGTTGTGTAAATGGTATAGACGACTTTACGTCAGATCGCGAACGTCGAAAGCCGTCATAGACTAATGTACGTACTAAGCAACTGATAAGTTTACAATTTTTTTAGTGTAATGAAATATTATTATATGATTCTGTCAATCAAAAGGTATAGAAATATACTTTACAGACACTCATTAAAGTTCTACCAATTAGTCAGAGTTGCTTTAGCGGCAGAGCTACTTCAACGTTAAAACAAAAACAGCATGTTTAGACAATATTCTGAGGATATGACTTTCTGAAGAGCCGAGTTTTGAGATGCTGACAGAACGTCGACAGTAGCTCTAAGATGTTGTTATGTCTTCCGATAGCGTGTTCCAGATATTGTGTATACCCTATAGTAAACCGTAGATTCCCTTTCCAAAGACGACGTAAAAACGTAAATATGCTTTGACGACCCTATCATCAAACGCAGCTGAAAATGACATTATGACAGCATGGCAACGTGGCCTATAGCTCTCCGCGATTCAGCCATGCGCTAATGGAGAGTAGACTGGACCATGCATTGATTATTAATGCGCACGGTGCGAATGTGTGAATAATAAAACGTGTCCGGTATTATACGCAGAGTGCTCCGTGTACGAAATGACATTGCCAGGAGCAGTGCACAGTGCGGACGGGTGGACACTTATTACGCAACTGTATAGGCCACGTCGGGGCGATCCCTCCCTGAAGAATTGCGGCGGCAGTCAGGGTTTTCTCGCAATTTGGCGACAAACGCTGCATAATTACGCCACATACATTTTGCTACCAGCGTCCCTGCAAGGAGTGTTTTTCTGTCCGAGCGCTGTATCTTATAACAGTACTGATTTGACCTCCATTAACTCTGTTCTAGGGCGGACTTTTTTGCTCTTTCAATGTTCCTATAAGTAAGTTTAGAATTGATGGTACAAAGCAAGCCATAACAGAACTGCAAAGTCAGAAGCAATAATTTTTTGTCTCGGCTGGACTACAGTACACATAAAATTTTTATTTTCTAGCGACAAGCGCCCCCAGAATTAAGTCACATTCTGGCACACAGCTGCATTAAGTCCGGTACAACAGCGGCGTCCTGTGTAGGCCTTAATACTGTGTCTGTGAGCCTGTGACTGACGCATGGGCTTCAAACGACTGACTGTTCGTCCGGCAGGCGGCGACTTAAAATCGAGGCTCATCGATCACGTGACCACGCACCTGCACGCCGCTGAGTGACGTCACGCGGTGACGGTATCGGCACGGGCGACCACCGGTGATGGATGCGACGCAATTAAGCTACCAAGTGAGTACCACCCGACCCCATCTGGGTCACGACCCTCCCGGGCCGTAAAGGAAGTAATTAAGTCAGTAATTCTAATAATTTAGTGCGTTAAAAAACGTCGAATGTGCGCTCAATGTGCTAGCAGAATGAGACGTAAAATGTTTATAGGTGTTGTCCAAAAGAAGACAAAGTCTGTGCTGCGTTTAAAACTGTTCAAAAAAGAGTTCCATGCAGATAGTCCTCTACTGGAGGAATTTGGCCTGCCTTGTCGCTAAAGGAGTTTAATCCTGGGGGCATTATATCCGGTGGGTTTTGTCCAAAAACCAGGAGTGCAGTGGGGCTCCGATAAGAAATACGTCCCTCAATTTTAAGGGAAAGCACGTGTCTCCACTATTTTATTAAAATTTGTTAGTCAGTTTTACTGTAATGTAATTGTAAGCCAATAAATCTGACTGTTCATTCGCTTTGTCTTTTCTTTAAATCTGTAATTTTATTCTACATTAGCTTTTGTTGCTAAAAATACCCATTTAAAACAATGTAAGTTGATAATTTTGTCGATTTTTTCTACAAATTGCAGTTCTAAAACAAACCGTGTGGAAAAAATCAAGCAAGTTGCTGTAAGCTTATGCATGCACGAGTTTTAGACTTTTATTTATCAAAAACTACCGTACAGTACACCATTGTCAGAGTCTTTTTTTCGGCGACTAATGCCGTATTACACGCAGTATGGTAACAGCTGCTTAGTACATCAATAATCCCTCTCAGCACTGGTTGATATTGAAAATCTGTATTCAGCACGTAGGCCGAGTTGTGGCAAGACAATTAATAGAAAAAAAACGTTAAAATCAAGTTATGAATAACAAATTACTAGTTCTTAAATATTAACACAACTTACTGTCTGACGCTGCATATGACAAACACAGCTCAACGAGTTTTCAAAGTTAGCTTAAAACACTAAATTTATTCCTACGTAAGAAAAGCCAAAAACCATGAGGAGCTGCTACGTAAACCTATACTGTTATCGTATGTACAAATCCCACCTCACACCATAGTGTGAGTGTTGTAAAAACGACCTTCAAAGGCTATGGGAAAAGGCAAACTCTGACCCTCAGCCAACCAAAAACCCCTGAACCGATCGTCACCAAATTTGAATGGCGTGATTACGTCGTGGACCCCTACCACCAAAAAATTTGGGCTCAATCTGCCCAGGGGTTCTTGCTCACCATATAGGTGAAATATACACCCCTCCTGTTCGAAATTTACTGCACTCTTTTGGTTCTTCAACTCGCCTACAGGCGAGTCCGTTAGAACGATTTTACGCTTAGTACGTCAAATGACGCGGTTCTGCGAAAGGAAGTGCCTTTTTAATGTTACAAAATAAAAATATAATTTTTCACTTATTTATTCAAACAATTCGAAAAAAATTACAATGGCGCTTATGGGGAAAATTTAAAAATTCTTTAAACTGTCATAACTTCCGTTATGTGCAAGATAGAGTTGTAAATTTTAATTCCAGGATAGGGTTTTCGGCAACGGCCTAATTAATGGTGACATCTATATTTATATTCAGTTGACCCCGTTGCCATGGCAACAAAATTTGGGACAAAATTGGCTATAACTTGGCTTGCGAAAGAGATTTTTGCTAGATTTTTGCGCCTATAGGAAGGTTTTCGGAAATGGGCCATCGAGTGTTGCCAATTGCATTTTTTTCGACCGACCCCCGTTGCCATGGCAACGGGGGT
>Ga0209367_1012499_pt1 | contig 11086 bp, 6 predicted proteins | sample WorMetLIZISLAND2_FD_187412 | JGI IMG/M metagenome (GOLD analysis project Ga0209367, IMG submission 187412) | Marine gutless worms symbiont microbial communities from Max Planck institute for Marine Microbiology, Germany - Olavius geniculatus... ... | reverse complement strand
CGAACTTAGCAATTCTTTCCATAGAAAGAGAAACAGTTGAGCAGGTTGACTTCACCAAATTGATTGAAAACTTTGCAGCAGTGAGAGCGCGGAAAGTTTTGATTTAGTGGTTCACCGTTCAGTGTACCATACATGTATGTCTCGCATCGTTGGACTGCGGTGACAGGCAGACCGCAGACTGTCGTGTAACTAGAGCAGAGGCCTTACTGGCCTAGTTAAAAGGTCTGTTTAAAAGCAAAAACCAGTGAACACAGAAGACTGTCTACGTGTTACGTAACTTTATTCGAACACAGGACACACGTGCAGAAAGTGTGAGCAGCAGTTGTCTTTTTGGCAGTTGCAACTGATCAAACTTCAGTTCCATTGCATTTCGCAATTACACTCCCAAATTAGCGTACTGTTCACAGTCCACACCAGTGCTATCGTTGTTGTGTTGTACCCATAAGAATATCAATTGCCGATCTGTCTAGAGGGGGCGGCAACACAGACGTTTGCCCCGGGCGGCAAAAACCCTCGCGCCGCCACTGTTTGGAGCCATATTTCTCTGCCGTGTTAATTAAGAACAGTGGCGTCATCCTGGGTGGGGGCCAATAACTCCTCAGCAATAAAATACTGAGGCGACGAAATCTTTTTATCCTTTCAAACTTCTAACAGTCTTCTAGGCTGCTTTGTGTTCACAATGTGTTTATGGCCATTCAGACCCCACTGAAGAAGCTTACAGTGCTCTCCCAAGCCCTCTGACTTGTGGAAGGAGGTTTGCTGCCCTTTCCCTAAGCACCCCACTTCCGCTGTTGGCCCTCAGCGTCGATCTTAAGCCTTCAAACCTCGGGGACCTATGAGAATGAGCTTTAAATGCCGGTGAAAATGTTGTCCTTTTCACAAGTGAATGGGATTGACGCCACTGTTTGAAGAAGTATTGTTACTGTTCTTACGTGTATTTTTCCAACCAACAGGACTAGCATGGAGCCAGAAAAATGGAGTATGTGTCAATATTAAGAGAACCTAGAAGTGATCACAAAAATTTTAAGAAGTGGAAATTGCACAAACAACCGGCTAACAGTCTGTACAGCCGTTTGCTCGAATAATTGTTCAAAAAAGCTTGGGGTCGAGCACAGCAAGCGGTTGAAGCAAGGTACTAACTGAATTGAGATATGATGTGGTTAGAAACCCCCTCGATTTCACTGGGGCACGTACTGTCCCCCAATTTTAAAGATTAAAAACTAATGTTTTGCAAGTACACATCTTGATCACTCACGCAAAGTAAAATTAGACTGCAAACGTTGATCATCAGTCCTTTTAGGCTATTTTGAAGTCCAAAATTGTTGTCGAATTTTAATCGATCAAAAAATAATCGACTTTTAAAGCAATTAATCCATTAATTAATCCTTAATTTTCGCAGCTGTCGAGAAAGTTATATGCGTTAAATTTCACGGAAGAAAGCGTCAGGTCGTGTGTATCTGGAATGCGTGACTGGATCTTAGACCGAATAGCTTGCGAGACGTGATCATAAGACTGACTAAGAAAACGCAAGACTAAGAAAAGCGTCAAGCGGACATAATCAAAGTTGTGCTTTTGCCGATGAAACTAATTTAACGACGTGTATATTCTACTGTATACGTATATACTGCATGCTTTGTGGACGGAAAACGTTCGACTGACTCGCCAACAGTCGCACAGAACACGTGATGTCGCTAGGGATTAAGAAAAGCGAGAAGGACAGGAATTAGACGCTAACTGCACTGCTTCGATTTGTTGTCGATCGGCTGGACAACTAGTCTTATAGACAAAACGTAAGGGGGTAATGGTGATGTAGCCTATAGCTCTTAATAGGAAACCCAAACCCGTCACAGAGCTTCCTTAGCGTCACTAGCCATGTGGGGATCACAGTGTTAACTGCCACCCGACATGGATGAACGTATCTCACCCTTACCCCAGCCAGACAGGCCGGTACTCGATTTAAGCCCTACGCCGGAGGGATGGAAGGCTGAGTTAACCTGGGTGTTGGATTTATACCAACACAGATGGTTTACTTAGCTGTCCGCCGACAGCCACCCTTCCGAGTAGTAGCCACGTTAGATGTATGGCTAATTGTTGGCACAGGCGAGATACAATAGCGGACTACTGATAGCCGTAACGATTTTGTTGATAGTAACACAAATGCCGCTTTGCATTACAGCTAGTGAGCACGTCGCCTACTAGTTGTGGATTTGACATACGCAGTACAGCTATCTGCTGTATAGGACGTTGTACAACAAATTTACTTCAGGTCGAAGCAAGTGGAATTTGGGTTATAACGGACGCCGGTTTTTGACGGACATTTAGCCGACGTTTGATCGAAGTACGCGTGAAACTAAGCTAACTGATGCCGATAAAGCCACTTAACAAAAATGTCAACCCATCATCACGTGCGTTTTACGGCGGATTTAAAGTAATATGCAAAACAACCAGGACAACAACAACCAAAACAACTAGAAGGCGCTCGTGAGAGTGCATATCTCCGCCAAGTGAAGTGATTTAAACATTAGGCCTACTACTGCTACTACAACTACACCCTACGACAAGAAAAGGGTAGGGAGAAGGAAGATCAGCTTCGCGGCAGAGGGAGGGAAAAGCCGGAGTTGCTGCTTGTGTTGTTGGTGCAATGACGTCATTGCTATTATTGGTCATCATGTACGCACATACATAGACGGACAGAACGACCAATCTTTTAATCTCCTCCAATGTTCACTACGTTCACCTTGGCGGAGATAATAATAACAACAACAGTTAGAAGCGATCACACATCTCAAACCTCCGCTGCGAACAGTGCTGCCGGGCGAATACAACACATAATCCACAAAGAAATCAGGAAACGATGAAAGATAGGGCGAAGGTTGTTATTAATCACTAATAAGAAGTCGCATAAGCCAATTCACATGACAGAAAAATCTGAGCTAATGCTCATAAGACGTGCGAGCGGTGCGATAGCTTATAGCAGTTTCTGTTCGCAAATTATTTTGGTCTATGTCTATTCATTTTCTCGCATTCACTTTTCTGCAGCCGAAAATTGCAAAAAAAAATAACTAAACCTTTTTTTGGGGTTTAAGGTAATTCAAAACCATCGATGTTAATACCACAAAAAGCACGTCACTAGTGCTTGCTGTGATAAGCAGCACGTCTGTGCGCATGTGCAAGCGTTTTCACGCTAGACAAGCCAATAACGACAAAATAACCACTTTTTAGGGGGAGCACCCTTTTTGACACCCGCGTGCGCAGGCCTGGTTGAACTTAAGGGGCCAGAATTTGGACTGCTAAAATTTGCATTCAATGCTGAAAATTTCGTGTGCAGGTTGTCTTAGTCTATCTCTAGCCATTTCGGTGCAATTCACTCTTGAAATGTGTGTCGAACCAAAACATAGTACAAAATTATTTAAACTCCTTATTTTGGGGGTTCAAGGTCATTCAAGGTCATCGATGTTGACACCGCTAATAAGCTTGTCGCCATTCCTTGTTATGATAAGCAGCATGTCTGTGTCTATGGGCAACCATTTTCACGCTAGACCAGCCAATAGCGGTAAAATAACGTCTTTTGGGGGTGTCCCTTTTTCCTTTTCGTTCGAGGAGATCTCGTCACCCAGCGGAATGAAATCTTGTCACGAAATACTAGAAACTCTTAAGCTATGATACGGTGAAAACCAGAAGTTTCTATCTCGCCTGATCTTGGAACGGTACCGGAAGGTGACGGACACCAAGACAGAATTACTGGAGCTAATACGCTGTATAGCTACATTACCTAAGCTAAGCTGTCGCGCGTAAAAATGATTAACCTTGGGTGACCTTGAAGGGTCATTACGCGTTCTGCTATGCCAATCGTGCGGTATTGTGGCCGAACGGTATGTCGTAGAGGGTCGGCGATAGTAGGCTATCGTTGAACAGGGCGACGACGAATTCCTATAGGTTGTCAGTAGTAACCATGTCTCCATGAGCAGATGAACAGCAGTTTGGCCGCAATTTTTAATGCAAGGTTTCAACCTATTAGTCGCTGTATCTCAGAAACGGTCGGCCGTCCTTGGCGACAGCTGGGTTTCTTGTTTGAGCTATCAAACCGACAGGCAAACAGACAGACGCCGTCAAAATCACACAATCTCAATCTTGGCTTTATTTAGGTCTAATATAGGTGCAATACTGGAAATATCGTAAGGTGGACGTCATTTTGCGACAGGTAAACTGCTGAAAACAACTCTTAGGCCCCTATAGTTCCCCCAAACGATAGAACACACTGTACTTCATGCTATGTTATAGCGCACGTCAATGTTTTTGTTCTGTGTAAACAATCTCTTGTTTCTGTCACTGGTATTTGTAATGCAAGAACCCGCTCTTACACGTAATGCATTTAACCGGTGTGGTTTTACAGCTTACAACATTATTGCATTAATGTCCATTAGTATAGTAAAACTATCTTGATAGCTTCTGCGTGGTAATCAGCTATTCGCCACCTGTGCAGATAAGTATCAACAAGGATCGGTCTTGGAGCAGATTATTGTTCTGTCCTTACGCCGCTGATCAGGTGTGATGCGATCGAATATCCTGGGGTTGGGCGGATGACACGCAGAATCTGACGTCGTCCTATCAAGGTCAATGTAACTCGACCGGGCTAACGCCGTATTATCCGAAGATTTCACTAGCAAAACGAACAGAAGTCACGAAGTGTAAAACCTTCCATCGGCAGGGATAATAACAACGGGCGCTTAATTATTAACATTCTGTAACAGTACAAATTTTCGCCGAAAATGGCGCTGTTACAGTAACCTTGGAACGTAGAGGGTCGAAACTTTGTCTGCACCGTTAAAATTTATACGTTGAATGCTGAAATGCTAAAACTGATTACAGCCGAAATTTGATTGACCACTCTCCACTCCTCAGTAAAATTGCATCGAAATATACCGTAGGGGACTTAAACTTCTAATGAAAGCCGGGTCTCAAATAGAAGCCGGGTCTTTAATATTATAATACAAGCCTGAAGTCTAAAATAATAAGTCGGATGTTCTAATGGAAGCCGCAGGGTTTTATTAAAAGTTTTACGGCACATTGCAGATGTGGTGATCGAAATTTTCACTAATGGTGAGAAAAGCTTTATAAAGTAAATACAGGATATGTATAAGTAATACTTGTTGAATTCGAAGTATTACTTTGTTGAATTTGTGTGCTTATAAGTTATAAACAAACAAATTCAACAAATTATTCCTTATACGTGTCCTGTATTTACTTTTATAAAGTTTTTTTTCACCATTAGTGATACTTTCGATCACCACATTAGCAATGTACCGTAAAACTTTTAATAAAAGCTTACGGCTTCCATTAGAACATCCGACTTATTATTTTAGACTTTATAACACAAAGCATATCGCATCATATAATATCACATTTTGTCTGAGGTGACAGCAAAGACAACTACGGTACTGTCGTATACTTTGATAAAAAAAATTTACTCTAAGACAACGGTAGTAGAGACAACGTCATGCACAGCAATGATAGAATAGAAGAACACGACTGTAACTCTCCGCGACATCTATCGGCATTGCTGTTATAATAAAGGTGCTATGTTAAGGTGCTCGGATTTAGGTCTTTAACTGGGCCTATTGCTCGTAGCTGTCTCATTATTGCAGACGACACTGGACAAGCAGGCTATTCCTGTCACACCTTGACCTTCACCCTGATTTACAGGGTGGTCCAAAAAAACGGATACCCAGGTTTATTTTTGGGATAACTTCGGTAATTCAGCACCGATTTTAGCCATTCTTTCACTGTTACAAGCAGAAATTTATGGCACGTAAACGTGAAGTTTTTCTACCCACCGCACCTTTATTGTGTGACCACATTACCTAGCAAAACAAACACTGTACAGGTGGACACTGCAGCAGGATGGAGCGCCAGCGCACACCGCCCAGACCACAATGGACTATCTGAAAAAAGCACATCAACTTCATTGAACCTCACATGTGGCCTCCAAATAGCCCTGATCTTAATCCCGTGGATTACGCTATCTGGGGTGCTCTTCAGCAACAAGTCTACCACCAACGACAGTTCAAGACGGTGGAAGAACTGAAACGAGCGATAGTCACCGAGTGGCAAAAACTCTCACAGCGTTTCATTGATAACAGTATCAATGAATGGCGTCGACGTCTTGAAGCTGTTATCAAGAATGGCGCGGACACATCGAGCACTGCAACTTAGCTTGAGCAGCCGCACATCATTTTAATACTATCCACAGATAAGTTTAGTCAATAAAACAAAACACTGAACACCGATATTAGCAGTAGTGTTTGTTTTGCTAGGTAATGATGTCACACAATAAAGGTGCGGTGGGTGGAAGAACTTCACGTTTACGCGCCATAAATTTCTGCTTGTAACAGTGAAAGAATGGTTAAAATCTGTGCTGAATAACCGAAGTTATCCCAAAAATAAAACTGGGTATCCGTTTTTTGGACCACTCTGTAAACCGTATCCAAATAAACGCAATGGGCCACACTGAGACATCATCCGTGTCTGTTAAGAGCTATCGCCTCTGCTTTCTCCCAGATCAAACCCATCTTTGACTGTGCTCTTTCAGTTCGGTCTTGGTTGACCTGGTCCTCTCGCGTATCCTGGTTGGCTACCTGCTAGTACAGTGCTTGCTGTGGTATGCGCTGGTGGTCCACGTGGATAACATGTTCAAGACAGCGAAGTCGTCTTTCTCTGAGTATGTTGTCCATGGTTTGTTGCCCAGTTCTGACGACCTTTGCATTCAATACCCTGTCTTTTCAAGAGAAACCCAGTATGTTCCTCTGTCGTCTGTAGTAAACAGCATCCAATCTTTTCGTTATGGTTATTATTGATTACCGTATTTCGATGTACGGGAAAGTTGACAAAGTTTGCGATTTATACAGTTTTATTTTTATTTTTAAACTAATATTTTTGTTCCTCTGAATTTATTTTTAATTTTAACACATACTGCTGCTATGCGCTTTTCTAGAATAACGGGACTTTCCATTTTAGATCTGACGGCGGGTGTGTAGTAATCTGTCTTTAGAACTTCGCTAGCGAACATAAGTGTTGAACAATTTGAAGTAGGCCTACTACTGAAAACGTTTTTGCTTAATTGAAAATGTGATGCATTGTGGCCGTCTTGTCTGCTTGCATCGATTGCAGGTAAATTTGCTTGCTTTCTTACTTACAATTTTACATCAACATCGACTTTCCATTAGTTACCATATCATCTAACTTTGGAATTTGAGAATACAGTCATGATTTCGTGTATCCGTATTGCCCCTGTCAAAGCATTTGTGTGCGTTTTTACAATAATCGCACACGGACCCAACACAGGGTCAATGCATTTATGATAATATATTGCTCATTAGGCGCTGGACACCGTTCATTTCACTTCCGCACGTTGCGAACGGCCACGTCACACAAGCTACTATTTTTTTTCGTCTATTGTCTGACAATATTTAGTTGTTGTCGGCGTCAAACTCAAAACACATACCGAGAGACAAAGCTGGTAGTAACAAACATGCAGACGAGACGGGTCAACGTCGTGATTGAAACAAGTGTAATGTTAACACGACATACACGCATTTACTTGCTTACCTGGTGTAAGTGATGCTGTAAAGTTTACTCAACATTTTATTTTTACTCAATAACGGCACTTTTTATCTGCCGATGTAAACAAATTTGGTTTTTATGCAAATAAATTTTAATTTCTTGACGATGATTAGATTAACAAACAACGAACGCTGTTTGATTCCCAATCTTTGCGCGGAAAAAAACATTAGGATTATAATTTTCAAAAAATAAGCACATTTAAACTGTGAATAATAAATCAATATCAAAGCTATTGTTAAAACAATATACGACTCTGGTTTGTCCGTCCGTCTGTCCCGGTGCCACGTCCCGGTACCGATTGGAGGGCACGACCCGTGACCCGACCCGACCCGACCCGTCTCCATGCAAAGGCAATGCGTTACATTACAAACTACACTCTACAATAAGCAAGTAGTTCGAGCAAAGCTCATGAGACGCGCGACAGCCTTAGCAGTTTCTGTTCGCAGGTTGTTTAGGTCTATATCCAGCCATGTCGGCGCAATTCACTCTTGAAATGTGCGCCATAGCCAAAAATCGCTAAAAACACTAAAACCTTTTATTTTAGGGTTTAAGATCATTCAAGGTCATCGATGTTGACATCATTAAAAAGCTCGTCATTATAGTGCTTGTTATGAATTATGTCTGTGTGTGTCTGCAACTGTTTTCACGCTAAATGAGCCAATACCGGCAAAATAGCCACTTTTAGGGGGTAGCCGTCTTTGACGCCCGCCTGCGCAGGCCTCCTTGAACCTAGACACGCGATACCCATTTTTGCCGTTTTCAAGTGTTGATTCATATCGTCCTTACATGGCTTTCTAAACTGTGAAAGTTTTTTTGCTCTAATTCAAGATCTAAGCTCAGTTGACACGTAATTACACGTGTAAAGTCAAAACGATTTGACTTTATAACGACGATCGCCGTGTCTTTCATCGTTGCTCAAGTCAGAAGAAAAACTCACGCAAATTATGTATAGGTGAGTAGACTACTGCTTAGTAAAAATATTTTAATCAAGTTCATTGTGCGACGCAAATTCCACGGCAATTAGGCTCTGTTCAGTTATTGTAAAGACGATGATTTCTGATAACGGATCGTAAAATGATCCACGTAAAATGAAGTAGGCCTACAAATAACTTGCCACATTGTTTCGTATTTCTTTCACGTGTGCAAACAACTCAACAGAACGATGAAATTTACTAATATATACATCTTTATTCTTTATTTTCAAACAACATATGTATCTTGTCCTCTAATTTCATGTCCGTCAATCTTATGCCTGGAAACTTGGTCCGTCAATTTCATGTCTGGCATTTTCAGTCAACCCATGCTACTTCCTATTAGTGATTAATAGTAACCTTGGCCCTATATCTCACCGTTTTGGAGATATGACCATTTTTCTGTTAAAAAACGAACATTTTTTTTACCTTCCCTCATTCATCTCAAATTTGAACATCTTTTCTTTGAACTGCATTTTCCAAATTTTGTACCCAATCAGTCTCAACAAAAAGCTAATTGTTTGTGTAAAGAGTTTTCCTCTAAGACCTACCCGTTAGTCAGGGTACATCTGTTACCCAAGGACAGACGCATTGACAGACAATCGTGCCATAGACGCGTTATATAGACCTGCAGCATAGCTGTAGCGCGTCAATAACTCACCGTGATCTTGGCGTAAAGATGCGGTGAGACAATTTTTTACACAGTAAGCTAATAAAAAAGTTTTAAAAATCGGTCGACATTTTACGAAAATATAGGGGCCTAAACTTGGACAAAAGTTTGGTGGCATATCTTCGAGTCACGGTGTAGATTTTGACCTTTCTTAGTACAAAAAATATTCAAACCTGGTATGAGTATGCACCTGCCGTATAAGCCAAACATATTACGAACATATTACGATCGTCATTATGACACCACATACTACCATTACCACCATTTCTGCGTGTGTTGTATCAATTTCCGGTCCGCAATACCGTGTAATGACGTCACTATGTCTCCTGCGGCTGTTGGCATTAATGTTTCCGTTTCAATCGCGGCCGACAGACAGTCGTTATTTTATTACTTATTGTTTTTGCTACCATGTCACGTGACTTAAACCACGTGACAGTTTGTCACGTAATGGCATGATGAATATGGACACTGATACCTGTGGTCACCAGTAAATGTGCATGTAGGCCTGCGTATATAAGTAAATTTAACACAATACACAAATGAAAAGACCGACGTGACGCAAGAACTAAATATGTCCGTCCAGTGCCGACGCATTGTGCGGTCATCCGCAATGATCCGCCTAATCTTCGAAGTTTGACTCGTACAACAAAAAAATTGGCATATCAGTTATTCCTTTCCTGCAGAACTTTCGCGTCATTTTTTTGGTTTTTCTACGCTTCTTTTGTTTTCAGCTAAGCCTATAGGCTTAAGCCAATAAGGTACGGGAGAGTAAGACGAACAAGGTCCGTAATGTGGTCTGTTAGAACGGCCTCGTAAAAAGCTATGCCCTGTAACTCTATATCCTCATACTCGGGCAATAAAATCTTATGGGTTCAACAGCTCGGATATCTTGTAGTGTTTATACTACAGTCTTGTGCTTTCAAGTGCTTTTTGGGCAACGCAAAAATAGTTTATTGTTTTACAAGCATGATCTTAAAAAACAGAGCGTACTGCTTCAGAAGACGTCGTTATTCAGTTAACTAAAAGTACTGTTACCGGTAAGAGGGTGTTTACACAATCCAGCAAACGTTCAGTAAACTTCCAGCAAACGTCCAGCTCCATTATAACATATGGCAGCAAACTTCCAGCAAACGTTTAGCATTAGCACGTGTATTTTGAATACATTTCCTGGAAGTTTGCTGGACGTTTGCTGGATCGTGTAAACACCCCAAAATGTGTGCACTGTTACGAGATCTCAATTAAAGTCTTTAGACTTCATAGTCAACATACAATTTATAAAGCTGTTAAAAAATCATATGGATATTGTGAACGATTGTCAGTTTTGCTTTGGATTTGAAATCCCAGCAACTAGCAGCACGTTGTGAGTCAATCGCCTTAATAAGCTTAAGCAGAAAATCGCAAAATGTGACAATACGTTTGTTACTAGATTTAGCTAATAGCTAATGTAAATTTTGTTAACGACGTTGTTAGTTGAGTTTAGTTAAGCTGTATTTATGTTCTTGTACTATTCATGATAAATAAAAATGTATATATTATTTCGTGTTGCCACACTACCTTGCCAAACTTGAGCATTCAAACAGATCATATTATACTGCGTTCAGTCGTGATATTAAACAAAATAATCTCCATATCAAACGATCATATTTAATTAATATATTTAAATTAAGTAATTATTTTTTACGTTTTTTTTGTCACCGAGGACATTTGCTATTTAATTAATTATGATATTGTGAAGAAGTCACATTTTTAGCATTATCATCCTTACTTACTTATTTTGTAGTTACGGTATTCGTTTCAGTTAGTTTGGTTCGTTTATTGATGCGTT
>Ga0209367_1012497_pt1 | contig 11088 bp, 11 predicted proteins | sample WorMetLIZISLAND2_FD_187412 | JGI IMG/M metagenome (GOLD analysis project Ga0209367, IMG submission 187412) | Marine gutless worms symbiont microbial communities from Max Planck institute for Marine Microbiology, Germany - Olavius geniculatus... ... | reverse complement strand
GAGTACCAGCTGAGGTTTTCCTGTGGCACCAACAGTAGAGGCAACTGCATTGCAGTACTCCAACGAACCAACAACGATAGTTACGAAATCATTAAATGTTATAACGCCAATGTTTGAAGTTGAACGAACTGTTGATTAGCAACATCATAGTCAGAAGTTACAGCAGATGTTTAAAGTGCTGTCCCTTTACTCAAACACAGGCCCGGAGACGTCTTCTCCATTCGTCGATTGCGTCATCGAACGATGGTCTGCCGTAGGCCAGACCAGACCTCCACCAAGCGCTGCTTCAGTTCATCCACATCTAACCTAAGCTGGTACCCCGTTTTATGAAATATCGTAAGCCTGTAACATACTACGATATTAAGTACCTTTTGACGATTTTCTCAGCTAATCATTATTATTATTAGGCACAGTTTGTTGGAGTTATTTCAAAACGTAATAGGGGTCCGGTTTTTTTTGAGACACAGTGTACTTGAAAAATTTGTTTAAATTGCGCTGAATGGAACAGTATAGTTTCCCTAATTGGAACAAAATGCTGAGTATGTTCTGTTTAAGGAAACTTGCTCATATTATTGCAACACTGCTCAGTCATGGCTGTTAAGCTATATTTAACCCATTTTGGCTTAAATATGCCAAGCATCTGAGTCAGTTGACATCTATTTCGCCACTAACAGCTGTTAAGTGTGGGAAGAGATTTTGTTCCTCTTTAGGCAGCTACCGTTGTGCACATTAATTAAATAGATTTTTTGGTTGTTACTTGATTTTTTTGGAAACAAAGTTGAATCTCTTTTGGAAGACTAAATCCAACTTTGTTTCCAAGTTGACTCTTTTAGCTACGGACGAGCAGTACATTTAAACAGCTGAAAAACATTTGTATCACATTTGCATTGACTACGTTTATTAACTTACGAGATAATGCTGGAGTGGAAAAGGTTAAATGGAATCACATCACATGGTTTGCAAGGGCAGCCAGTTCGTCATTCTATCACTCTGAGTCCTAACAAAATGATTTCTGCTGTTTTGGATGTGTGACTTGGTCGCACTTACACAGTAATGGAAACTGGTAAGTTTTTTTATATTTAATATTTGCTGTTTCATTAGCAAATTAAATTGTGAAATTGTGCAATAATGTGACCAAAAAAAATCACGTGACATTTGACTCGCAGTGGGTGACTTCCTATAGGTGGTCCATTGTAACCATGCATCTATCTTGCACTGTTACAAAGATATAGCACCTCAAAGGTAATGGGTCACGAGTTTGACCTTTTGGGATCACGTGATGTCATCGGCCAGGTGACCATTCGACTTGGCATATGTGGTTTCCTATTGGTGGTCCATTGTGACCATGCATCTAACTTGCATCGTTAGGGAGATATAAAGCCTTAAACTTGCATTTGCCCATGTTAAAGGCCAAAAATTCAGTGTGCATGCGCCGTGTCACGTGACCTGTAAGCAGGGGGTCCAAAATAACCGCATATTTGGAATTCCCGAGGCCACATTGCCTATTCACTATGCCGCTTTGGTGGGGCTACAATGATGATTAAGGGTAGTTTGTAGATGAACATCTCCATTGTTAAGCATTTTCTGTTGTAATTTTTCCATGTCCAAAAATGGGCCTAAAATTTTCGATTTTGGGGGGGATTTAAGGAGGAAAATATGAAAGATGAATGTTGAGACCCCCTAGGAAATCAATCCCCACCAAAACACGTCATCCAGTGCAAAGAATGCGGTGATACTCCCAAAATTCTCCACACCTTAGCAAGAAAAGTAAAAAAAGAAGAAAATAACCCAATTGCACATAATATTTCACCCCTTTGCCCCACCGACCACGCTGGGCCGATTTGAACCATTTTTGGCACGTAGGCTCAGACCGCCGACGTAATCATCCAAGTCAAATTTTAAGTTGATTAATTCAGGGGTTTGGGGGCTATGGGTGCCAAAAAATTGGGGTTTCCCATTGACTTTGATAGTCGCCCTTACAACAGTGTTACGCACTACCGTGCTACACTGTGATGTGAACTGCAAAAGCAAACCTTGATTTTGCTGTCCATGCTGCAAGACAGCAGTAGGTGAGCTGAGCTGGGAAGCCATCGTATGGCGTGAATGCCTTTGTTATGCCCTGTCCACGTGTGTATCAGCTTCTTGGGCAGGAAACATCGAGCTGGCGGCTCAGCGGAACGAAGATTAACACCGACATCTTGTGGGACGTGCATAAAAGATCGACCCTGGTAGTCCAAAGGCTCTTTAACTACAGTCACACACACATGCACATCATGACAAAATTTGACAGCATTAAATTCAACCAATATGTCCATACTATTACTATCTATAGCACTAAAAGAAAAACAACTTTTGTGCCAAAAGTAAATAGGTAAAATGTTCTGCCAAATAAGCAACATCATTATATTGTACACCGCAAATGCCATATGCTGCTAAACGCTGATCATTTTAACAAAACTCATCTAATGTTAGCCTTTGTCATTGTACATTTTAGTAATCCTTTATTAGTAAAATGTCTACCTCAATGGACAAACACATCTCATCATACTTCATAATTACTATCACTGCATCTGATAAAGTTTAAGCGGCCAACAAATTAAACCAGGTGGAAAATGGCAAGCGTAAATCCTCAGAGTTTGCTTTCTGTATGAATCAGTACAAAGAACGTAATTAGTGACAACAATAATGTCACTAACGATGTAATATGGTTTTTTCCTCAATCGGCTTCTCTTCCGTGCGCTTTCCTTTCTTGTTTCTCTTAGCAAGTATTTCTTCCAATTCTTTCTGTTCTTCCTGCACACAAAGTGCAAAAACACCAAAAGACGAAAGTCTCCAGTCTCCATCCTTTACACACACCTTTACACCTTTATCAATGCTATTCTGTACACTCATACGCTACAGTGTACATTGTGTTTACACATCATTTGTGCCTCAACAGTCAACACTAAACACTCCTCATTTTCTCAAAATAATTCATATCTTAGTTCTTTCAGTGCTAATCAACATCAGGACTAAAAAAATAACCACACTAATGGAACTGATCATACACCATGCAACAATCAACAACGTACCAACATATAGCATATAAATTTTAGTTCTTATTACAATATACTTGTAGCTGTGTCTCCCCACAGAAAATAATCCAAGTCGACAGAGAGACCAACGTTTCTATTATCCAAGTTTCACAAAAATGAAACACTGCCATTCAGCAGATGTCATAAATTCACAGACGATTTACTTAAATCAATTTTTTTTATAAATGACAAAAAAGTAATCCACACTGGCAGTAATTGTGTGCAATCAACTGACCTCCGATGGTTTCATGACGGTCTGCTCATCAACAAATTTGCCCCAAGGTCCGAGATAACCTTCCACATCCCCAGCGTCATCGTTTCTCTGGCGCCGACGTTTATCACCTTTGCGCTTCTGCATGGCTTCAAACACCGTCACTCCTGAATACACAGTGCACAGTGGCCACTGTTAAGTGCTGCCATCCACGCTATAAAAATTGTTCTAACTGCAAGTGATAAGACAATGTGGTAACTTAATGACTAAAATAAATAAATTAACTGTAACTGTAAATTTTAATGTTATATGTTCTCTTTATGAATTTATACTAGTCACTTGATTTGCTATATCCAGAATAATTTTCTGTTAAGATCTATCACTTCACTTGTTGCATGCATAATGCACATACTGTCATTGTAGTAGCCCACCCTTATATCTTTGGTGATCAGGCATTGAGAAACTCGGCGACCTCCTTGGGTCAGTGCCAGCAGTCTGCGGGTATGAAGTTGGTCAGGTTCATTGAACATTCAAATAAATGAGCGACATATTCTTGTTGAAATGCAGTAGCGAGCCAGTTATATTTCAGTTACTCAGTTGAATGATGACAGCATAAATTGCTGAAATGTTACTACGAGGTGTTCAAAAAGTTGCATACTTCACGTATGATTTCAACATTTGAAAAACAACATGTCACCAATCAAACCTTTCATTTCTTCAAACTTGTCAACATCGCCAATAACAGCACCGGGTTCGCTGGTGTCTGATACGCTCGGATCAGCAGCATAGCCTTACAGCACGTAACATACTCACTGTATATAGCCCAGATCACTGTGAAATATAACCAGTGATATTTCAGTTTAGCCAAAACTCAAACTGATACTGAAATGATTGATATCAGGAAAACTCATACCAAAACTAATACCGAAAATATTTTCAATACTGATACTATATACATATAGAAATGATCACACAAAAAACTAACTCAACCTGTAATAGAAATGACTTCAAAAACCGATACTAAAATAATTTGGTTGTATTTGTCTGAAAAGTGTGCAGAATGTTTTGAAGGACTAAATCCCATCAAATTTCAGTGGATGCAGCATATGTTTTGTACCAGCTACTTTTGTCATCCCTTCCTGCTTCCAAAGCTATCAATGTCGATAAGTGACTTGCCTCAGCATCTGTTTCCATGTCCACAAGTCAATTAAAAACTAACCGAAATGATGTAAATGGGAAAACTGAACGAAAATGATTTCCAAAAAAACTTTATAAAAACTTTTACTAAAGAGAATTCAAATATTGTACAGAAACTTATACCATAATAATTGAGCTCAAACATTATAGAAACTAAAACAACAAGTAAAGCTCTGCTAACGCAAACAGGAACGCGGAACAGTGCTGCACCGTCGTACGCTAGTGATGCGTAGACTTCATCCATAGATCTCATCCGCACGGCTTTTAACTAGTTTCACAGAAGGCCCAGTAAAACATAATCATTCACCAGATGGCGCCAAATGCCCTACGACTAAATATGTACATGTAGGTCCTAAGCTTATAGTGTCTTACTTGTACTCACCAGATGGCGCCACGATCTCACTTTGGCAACGCCATATCGGCTGGATGTCGGAGATTTTCCCTACCCCCCTCTCATTTAGCGCCCTCGTTCGGGCTGACCCTCTTCGAATTTATGGAAAAGCTTTACGGTTCCTGAAACTAGAGTCTTCCAGGCAGCCGACGGTGAAGATTCGTGATTGTGGCTTGCACCACTTTTGACTGATCCACCCATGTGACAGACAGACAGACGGACAGACAGAATTGCGATGGCTAAGACGCACTACAGCGTAGCTGCTGTTGCGTGTAAAAATGATTTTGAGAACTGGAATAACACTGAATATAACAATAATCATAATTTAATAAATAACATCTCAACCAGCAATACACATTTATACAGTGCCATTATGTCACAAATAAATCAAAAACACAAAAAAAAAATATCATCCAAAGTAACCTCTATCGTAACTACTCCTCTAGCAAGAGTTACTTCATTACATTTATCACAAAAATCTTATAAAAGCATTCATTAATCCACAAGGGTCATTCGATAAATTAAGTTACAAAATGGCACCATTTCATTAATTCTTATAACAGAAAAAAATCTGAAATATATGTTATTTGTAGTAATCAGCAGTGACACTTTATCACGTTTGAGAGTATATGAATAGTTCGCCCGCTTTTGCAGCAATCATCAGTCAGTTAGTGATGATGTCAGTGTTGGAGCACTGCATACGGCAAAAACAGTCAGCTGCAGACAAAGCATCTTTCGATTTACTTGGAGAGTTGTTTTCGCACACTTTCTGCTTGAAGGACATACTGTGAATGAAAGATCTTACTGTCCATTATTGCCCGATTGATTACAACCAGCAACTTGCAGCAATTGACCAGGTTTGCTGCAGAAAGGTGTCACTCTTTAAAATGGCAGCGCCCCACCGTGCAATATGCCCATTAGACAGTTAAGAAAATTGAAGTAATGGGCTGGGAACTGCTACAGCATTTGCTACACAGCCCAGACTTAGCTCCAAGTAATTTTCATTTGTTTGGACCACAGAGCGAATCACTTGGAGTGTTCTCCAACATTGTGTTCAAAAATTTCTATACGGTGCCAACAAAAAACTTAATGCTATGGGTTCCAGCCGACTTGGAAAACAATGGAAACACTGCAGTGAACTGCAGAGAGATTATGTTGAAAATTAACTTAACTGTCAGAAATGTGTGATTTACCATCGTTGAAATAAGGATGTAATCCTGGAATTTATTAAATGCCCCTCATATATTCTATATACTACTTGCATACCATTAAAAATGAAATAAACTCACCAAATGTTTAACAATAACAGACAACAGACATATCATCAAACACATAACTGAAAATCTGAGCAGCATATACACACCATAGCTGGTGAACGTCCGTCGCTGTGTTTCAAACTGAAAATGGCTTATATGACTTGGCTCAACAAAACCAGTCAGAGTGTTCTTCTTTGCTTTCTGCTGATTGGTCTTGAATGGATTTTCTGGTCCAACCTGCAGACCACACATACAGAATGCTAACTGCTACAGAACATATTACCAGTTAGAATCATTGCAAGAATATATCACCAGTGCAAATGGACCACAAAAATAATGACAAAAAACTCAAAGAGCTAGAAAAATACTTTGAGTAACTTTATAAAATGTAAGTCTCTTAATATAGCAAGATGGGCGTGCACTGTGTCATAGTTACACAGCCATTTGATGATAAACAGTGTCTGGTACAAAGTATGGAATTCACGACTAAGAACAGCAAATTCCTACAATTTGCCAGTATTATAATTCTTCAAATTCATACATTTTATTGACAATGTTGCACAATACATATGGAAATTAACACAAAATCCCAACAACCATGCAGGAAATATGTATATCACTCAATGACAATAAAAATTTGACATCGTACTTGCGGTGTAAATAGTTGTTCATATTTAGGATTGAAAGAGACCTCTTTTGTATTTGGATCAACAGGCTTCAAAGTATTGACATCTTCCTGTCAACAAATAAACAGAACAAAGTACTAAAGACATTGTTAAAGTTAGGTAATGCTACACACCCACTAATAATAAATGCTTAATGTTACTTTTGGTACTTATACTTTTGCTAATTTAGTACTTCATGTGTGCTAAAACTAAAAAAAATATCTTGAACGTTTGCTCTCATGGAACATGCTAACTGATAAGTTTTGCAATTAGTACATTTGACTACCTGCATTTAATTAATAATATATTAGCAATAATGAATAAGTAACAACCTTAATGGCAACGGCAGGTGCAGAATAAACAGAAATTGCATTTGAAAAGGAAACTGCCGAACTGTCACTGGCGAGTGGTTTTAAATGCAAGTTCATGTCTTCATTGTTACTATCAGCATCTTCAGAACTGTCTGAACCATAGCCTTGAAGAGCAACGAATGCTGATGCCATCTCACAAATGAAAGCCTGTTCCGTTACACAATTCAGAACCAAGATCTAAAACCAAAACAAAAAAGCAGTACAAAAAAAATAACACTTCATTAAATTACAAGTAATACAACTACAACAACATATAAATCATACAAAAAATGTGCTAAGAAAAAATTAGCACAGGCGAAAACATCAACAGACAAAAGTATAATACATGCATAGGTATAATATGGTTTGAACAGATCACAGTGTAGCACGGTAGTGCGTAACATTGCTGTAAGAGCGACTATCAAAGTCAATAGGAAACCCCAAATTTTAAGCACCCATAGCCCCAAACCCCTGAATCAATCAACTTAAAGTTTGACTTGGATGATTATGTCGGCGGTCTGACCCTACGCGCCAAAGATGGTACAAATCGGCCCAGCAGGGGTGGTGGGGCAAAAGGGTGAAATATAATGTTCAACCAGGTTATTTTTTTCATTTTTTTATACTTTTTTGGCCAAACTCTGGAGAACACATTTTTGGGAGTAACACCACAAACTGGCTGTCCTAGTAAAATGATTTCTGCTGTTTTGGATTTGTGACTTGGTCACCCTTACACAGTAGGGACAACTGCTTCGCACATCTTAGCTATCGTTGCGGTGTCTGTCCGTCACACCCTTGAGCCCTATCAAAACAATGCAAGCTAAGATCACAAAATCTTTACCCTTGGCTGCCACAAAGACTCTATAGTTTTTTGTGACAATATTTTATGCTTCTGGTTGCGGAGGTTCCGCTTGAATGAGGGAACGAAACAGGTGTACCTCCAAGAAATTCTTTACTTTATTACTATCAGCTCACCCAGTGCAAAAACAATTACGAGCTTTTTAGGGATATCTAACACCATGACCTTAAATGACCTTAAACCCCAAAAGTAAGAAGTTTGGTAAATTTTTTGCGATTTTGCACTGCAACACACATTTACAAAGTAAACTGCACCAAAATAGCTGAAGATAAACCAAAACAACCTGCATATGAAATTTTCAGCATCAAATGTAGATTTGAGTAGTCCAAGTCCCAACCCCCTATGTTCAAGAAGGCATGCGAGCGTCAAACATAGGCACCCCTTTAATAAGTGGTTATTTTACCGATATTAGCACATCTAGAGTGAAAACAGTTGCAGATGAGCATAGACATGTTGCTTGACATAACAAGCACTGGTGATGAGCTTTTAAACAGTATTAACAACGATGACCTTGAACCCCCAAAATAGGGGGTTTTAGTGTTCTTTTGCGATTTTCGACTGAGATGCACACTTCAAGAGTGAATTACGACGATGTGGCTGAAAACAGACCAAGACAATCTGTGAACAGAAACTGCTAAAACTGTCATGCATTTCATGAGCTTTGTTCAACTTACTTGTTAATTATAAGTAGTTTTAGGGATTCGTATATATTTATACTGTTATGCCTTTATGATTACAAATTACTCCGTATATTATGGATATATCATGTTCATAACTTTCAAGTATATTATTATTCGCGGGGCATCATAAAACACCACACTGATCACACTGGCTACCTCAGCACCAAATATATGATCAGATCATATCCCTAAACCTAAACCTAACCCCAACCCTAAAACTAACCCTAATTTTCCATATGTGATCCGATCATATTAGATGCTGATGTCATCAATGCAGCCAGTGCAGTCGGTGCCGTGATTCGTGACAACGTTATTCACGTACTGAGAGGCTTGTACGATTAACACATGCAAATAAAGGCAATTTACTTACTTACTTACTTAGTACGACTGCAATAAACTAAACTGAGGGGAGCAAAGTGCTCTTAAAGGTACCCAAAATAAAATCAACAAAAAACATAACAAAAATTGAACAGAATGAGAGGTCATCTTTCGGAGTACCTGATGTTTCAGCTGTGTTTTGTTCCTGGGTATTTCCTCTCCTCACTCTCGTTTCATGCTAATTGCTAGTTATATCTGCAACAACAGTATCAAATCAAATATGAAAAGTAGCTTCTCTAGAACTTCCCAATAGTGATATCCGAACGTTATACGATAATATCCGGATTCTAAAATAAAGAATAAATTATAGGCACAATACAACTCAATTTCGTCAAATGTAAACAAACATTGCAAAGAATAAATAAAAGATCCCGAATAACGAATAATGTATATGGACCAAGGCACAAACATTCCACAGATGATAACGATGCAGTTTGCACCGTATTTTTAGGCTCCGTACTAGGCCTATCTTCTACAGTACTACCGTAATGTATGACATGTGTATGTGTCAACGTGGTAGTGCCAGTGACAACACGGTTGAGAGAACGGTTACTTACTAGCAAGTGACGTCACCACACGTCTGAAAAATATGAGAAACATCGCGGGCGTCCAATCAGCGTAAACACAAGCCGATGACGTCATAGCTCTGTGCCGTCATTCTGTCATGGTTGCACGCTGTGTGGTCCGTTTTATCGGCGATTTTATATCGATCGTAGCTTACTGTTTCCGGTTAACAAAAACAGTATCGTTTTGTTGACAGAAGTGCAAAAACTGGTGAGAAATCAACTCGTGTCGCAGTAGTGGCGGGACACAGAGTGGTTGCGACATTTGCGCGATCAATTTCCGGTTGCTGATGTAGGTAAAACGTCATAGCAACGAGCTCAGAAAGGTGATTCTAGTGCTAGCGGCGGTCCCGTGGCTACTGCCAAGTGGTATGCTAACATTTATGTTGTACGTTTGCGGAATTCTTTGTTACGATTTGTTTAGGTTCGAACGCATCGCTCAATAGTGTTCATTCGCGATTTTTCTGAGTAGTATTACTCCGCGTAATGACGTCATAGTGCACCTGCTGGCTCTGGTGCTGGGCACGATACGTCCGTTATCTGTTATCCCTTGTCCAGTGTGTTGACTGTGGCCAACAGTGGCAGAATTTCTTGTGCTATGAAGCTTGCATTAATTGTAAAATCGGTGTACTGAATATGCGTATATTATATGAAAGGCCTACACAGTTTATTGGATGAAGATTATTCTGAGTTCTGTAGTAGCGATAACTCGATATATCGAAAATATTGATATATCGTTTTCAATATTGAAATATTGTATCGTCTGAAAAAATATTGAACTTTTTGATTTATCGCAATAATTTTTATATATCGTGATATTTTTGATATATCACAATTTTTTACACCGAACGTTTATATTTTTTTCGGTATTTACAATGTTGGTAATTTTGTATAGTGAATAACTGAACATTGTGTAATTAATTGTTGACACAAGCTACAAAACAGCACTACGAGTTTAGTTCCATAACATAGTTGTTAATGTTTACATCCATTATCGTTAGTTTTTAGTTACCGCATTTTCAGTATTTTAAACATTTTTATAAGATTTATTTAGACTAAGCCTACTTATCGTTTTTAAAAATATTGCATTGATATCGATGCCACGATATTTTGTAAACACATCGTATTGATGTTGTATCCAAGTTGAAATCCTGATGTCAAGTCATCATTATTGTGTCGAGAATAGCTTAGTGAAGTTAGTGCATTGATGATTGATTGATCAGATTCTGGTTTCTTATCGTATGTTATCTTATCAAGATAATGGACACATGCATCTGTCTGCAAGTCTACAGGGTGTGGCAAAAAAGTAACCCCCTATAGTTCTTTGCAGTTTTCTCAGCAACTGTTTGGCATTTATACGCGTGAGTGAGTGAGTGAGTGAGTGAGTAGTTTCTTAACGGCACATCAGCACAAAATAGGCCATTCAGTGCCATATGTGGTTAAAATTAGTTAAAAGCAGTTAATATA
>Ga0209367_1012496_pt1 | contig 11089 bp, 6 predicted proteins | sample WorMetLIZISLAND2_FD_187412 | JGI IMG/M metagenome (GOLD analysis project Ga0209367, IMG submission 187412) | Marine gutless worms symbiont microbial communities from Max Planck institute for Marine Microbiology, Germany - Olavius geniculatus... ... | reverse complement strand
ATAATAACGCGTGTGGTCATGCTATTAGGTAGTAAGTAACCGTTATAAGTGGCTTGGTTACTGTAAGAAATATCTGAAGCGCAATATCTTTGTAACTGATCACCAGTAGGAAAACAGTATTCTAGTATTAAAACAGCAAATATAAATGTACAAAACATCAGCTTATACACTTGTTAACGGCAACATTTAAGGACTTGCACATCGAAAACAGCAAAAATTACAAAAGGTGATATTATTCAGCAGCACATTGATACACAGTCAGTGTGATGCGAGCAATATCACCTTTTGTAATTTTTTGCTGTTTTCGATGTGCAAGTCCTTAAATGTTGCCGTTAACAAGTGTATAAACTGATGTTTTGTACATTTATTAACTCAAATAAATTTGGATCAACACCACTGTCGCCAGCCCAGCCTCGCACACGTATCCGTCACGTCTTCTCTAATCGCTTTCTTTGTACACTACACGCTTTTTGTTCACGCCTTTTAACTTGCCACTAACGTCAAAAATTAAATCGTTGTTTTTTTGCTGGCGTTACTTTCTTTGCAGTTTAGTGGTCACTATAGCCTACAGGGTGGTCCAAAAAACGGATACCCAGTTTTATTTTTAGGATAACTTCGGTAATTCAGCACCGATTTTAACCATTCTTTCACTGTTACAAGCAGAAATTTATGGCGCGTAAACGTGAAGTTCTTCCACCCACCGCACCTTTATTGTGTGACCACATTACTTAGCAAAACAAACACTACTGCTAATATCGGTGTTCAGCGTTTTGTTTTATTGAGTAAACTTATCTGTCGATAGTATTAAAATGATGTGCGGCTGCTCAAGCTAAGTTGCAGTGCTCGATGTGTCCGCCGCTATTCTTGATAACAGCTTCAAGACGTCGACGCCATTCATTGATATTGTTATCAGTGAACCGCTGTGAAAGTTTTTGCCACTCGGTGACCGATATTAACAGTAGTGTTTGTTTTGCTAAGTAATGTGGTCACACAATAAAGGTGCGGTGGGTGGAAGAACTTCACGTTTACGCGCCATAAATTTCTGCTTGTAACAGTGAAACTGGGTATCCGTTTTTTGGACCACCCTGTATACGTGTATGTACTCTGATGCTCAAAAACGATTTTCACTTACTTCTAATTTTCCTTTATGCTAAATAATTACATCGCTGTAAATAAGTAGTTACAAGTTATGAAATTATTAAACCAAACCTTAGCGGAAGCAATAGGCAATATTTTAGTTTAGTTGCTACGCACGGCTGTGACTGTCAACCAGCTCCTCTGAAAGCTTTCTGTCATACTGGCGCCATATAAGTTAGATTATTATTATTAGGCAAAATCGCTCTTGCAGCGCAAACGATTCCGCCTATTCTTACAGATTTCTTCGTAGCGTGGTCTGTCTGTTTGTCGTCTATCACATTAGTGCAATCCTGCTTAAACCGTTGGCGGATTTCGATGCCATGTGACAACTAGACTTGTAGGGTCCAATTACGTATTCGGTTAGATGGATCTAGATCTGGATCTGGATAGTTAGTCGGCAGGGCCCCAGGACTGGGGCATCATACCGACGGGGTGATGACTATGGAGCAGCATGACTGGACAGTCGGCTCTTAAATAGTGCTAAAGAGCCGGCTGACACGACTGATTAAGGCAAAATGTTCCAATCTTTCACTGTTCTGATACTGTAAGACTGTCTGTAGTTCTCAGTATAAGACCTCACAGTAACCAGCTTCTGTTGATTAGCATCAGCGCCGCGAGAAGGTCTGGATGATAAAGTTAAATCGACCGAGGTTGCTGGAACTGCAACCTGGTCGTTTAATATTTTATACATGAAGGCCAGTCTTTGGATTTTGTGCCTTTCTTCCAGAGATTCTAGCTGCAACTGTTGTAGCAATGATGTTACGCTAGTCTCGTAGGAGTGTGAAGACAGTATCCATCTGGCTGCTGTGCGCTGTATCTTTTCTAACTTGTTTGAGTCTGCTTTGGTGTATGGATCCCATATTACTGATGCATATTCCATGCCAGAACGGACTAGAGTAACATATGCTAGTTTCTTACAGTTAGCAGGAGCACCTCTGAGGTTCCGTCTCACGAATCCTAGCTTCCTCGCTGCCTTGGCAGCTACCTGATCAATATGATGTGACCACTTGAGGTCGTGGTTGAGATAAACTCCAAGATATTTTTCACTGGTGACCAATGACAACACGATACCACGGAATTGATACATGTATTGATGCGGGTAGGATGACTGACGGCCAATGTGCATGATGTGACACTTGGATGCATTGAACACCATGCCCCAGGTACTGGCCCATTGTTCCAGTCTAGCCAGATCCCGCTGCAGCACCACTTGGTCTTCCATGCTATGTATCACTCTGTAGATCAGTGTGTCATCGGCAAACAGACGAACCGATGTTCCAGGGTCAACAACTGATGGCATGTCATTAATGTAAAGTAAAAATAGGAGAGGCCCCATAACAGCTCCTTGTGGAACTCCTGAGGTTACTGCAGAGTGTTCCGACCTAGCTCCATCACATAGTACAAGCTGTTGCCGGCATGATAGGAAGGATTCGATCCACGACAGGAACTCACCATGTATACCATAAATGCGTAATGCATAAATGGGGTCGCCGATCCAAAAGAAAAGACAGGTTGACTTAGGGTCGAACTTTCATGAAAAACATAAAATTGCTTCCGACTTACGAAGACAGAAAATTTATGACTAACCAGGTGGCAGCATCGATCAGCAGTGCTTACTTACTTAGTGCTTAATTATTTTAGTGTTTGATATGATATCTGAGAAGCGTGGACTCACAGCATAGGAATGACGATGCCGCTGGCGACAGCTGATCCAGCGGCCCAGCAACACAAAACGAAGTAGACGGGTAGCACGGCGAGCAACGAGTCACAGTTGAACTGGACGTGAGTTCGCCGTGAAAACAACAACCGCAGCGCGAAATGCACGTTCAGATTGAGCAAACTTGCCACTGCAAGCATCACGCACCAGTTTCAGACAATAACTGGATAATTTATATTAACTCATAGTACATGTATACAGATGACTGTGTCAATATCAACTTACATCGCCGTTACTCAACTAATTCGTTAACATTCTGTAGGCGGTTTAAAATTTAAAAAAAACATATTTCTAAAACAACGAATTACGTTTGTTTGTTCCGCAAGGCCTCTTGATCCCAAAACACAAAAAGCCTAGGCAGAAAAACCAAAATTGGCGTAAACGTTCGCCATTTTTCATTTCAGACTGATAAAGATCAGTCGGACGGCCGCACAATATGTCAGCATTGCTTTTTATACTTGCATTGCAGGACACCAAATTGTTTCAGATGGCTTGGTGGCATAACGGTTAGGTAGTTGGACTCACGATTAACAGGTAGTGAGTTCGATTCCCGGTCGGGTCGCTATCAAGTGCATACTAGGCCTACTACAGGGTGAGCCAAAAAACGTGGCACTTTGCTTTTGTCCATATCTTCGCCAATTATTGACCGATTTTCAAAATTATTTTACTGTCACACTCAGCAGACAATTTGGAATAATCTGATTATTATCTATCCCGCCGCACGGTAAATGCGTTTCTGCAATACCTTGTGAAATATCAACAAAATATGTATACATAACGATAATAACAAACAACCATTGTGGTAAAATTGAAAAAAAAACACTTCAGACCAACATTGCAGTAAATGGTCTGTATGACCTAGACTGTGTGGGTGTAGCACAGTCTAGTGTCATACGAATCATTCATTGCAATGTTGGTCTGAAGGGTTTTTTTTCATCTAGGGCCCAACCTAATTTTTGTTATTATCGTTAGTTTTTGCTTGCATTTATCTTTTACAAGCTAGTGTAAAACGCATTTACCGTATGGTGGGACATATAATAATTACGTTATTGTAAACTGTCTGCAGAGTGTGCCAATAAAAAAATTTTGAAAATTGGTCAATAATTGGCAAAAGTAAAGTAGCACGTTTTTATGGCCTACGGTGTGTAATAAGATGCGTGATCGTCTGCAGACAGGTAAACCATCTTGGTAGGCTACATAACCAGCAGCCAAAACCAACTCAGCCTTCTATCCCTTGGGCGGTAAATCTAGTACCAACCTGTTTAGCTATGGTTGGTGTGGAGGGCGTTCACCTGTGTCAGGTGCCAGGTGATCTCATATGGCAGGCAATGTTCCATACTCTTAGACGGGTTTCCGACAAAGAGCTATATAACCCTTTTACACGATGAAGCTGGCTCGCCGAGCTTACATCAAGCATACATCGAGCTCTCATCCAGAAAGCATGACGGTGTAATATTGCAAACATTCATAAAGGGGCTCGAGAAGCGCTCATTAAGCACTCGTTAAGCTGGCTCGTTGGCTCTAGGACCACCTTTAATGCCTAAACGAAATAATACACCCCCCTATTAACGTTTAACCTTCAGCTGACCTTCATTGTACTCGCCGTCGACGACAGTGCCGTTGACAACGGTCGCCGTTCCACACCAGTATTGCTGGACTTGGTCTGTGTCGACGTAATAAGACGTCGGCGGACTCAAACATTGACCCTGAACATTAGCGTCGCTCACTTGCGGACCTCTAGTTCTAGCGGCCGCACGTTTCACGACGACATTGTTAGCGTCAGCCAACGACACCGTGTTCGACATATCAGACCTACAGAGCCACGCAATTCAGACGTGAACATTTAAAACGAACTGGTTTTGATATTGTTTTCGAGGCAGAATGCGACGTCGTGCTTAATAATTGCGCTGTACAAATATCAGTGTTGTTAAATTACCGGTAACAAACGTCGCTGGAAACTTACTGGTAATTAACGTGCATCTTACACGTAAATTACCGGTAAGTTACCGGTAACTTATTGTTAGCAAAAAATATACTTTTTTATTTTACCAGTAATTTGCCGGTAACTTATGGGTAACTTACCGGTAACTTACCGGTTATTTAAAATTACCGGTATACCAGCAAGTTACCTGTAAGTTACGGGTAACTTACGTTACTGGTAACTTAGCGGTAATTTACCGGTAATTTTGTTCTGGTAACTTACCGGTAACCTACGAGTAACTTACCAGTAAGTTACCCACGACACGCAACACTAACAAATATTCCTACTAAACTGAACTGAACTGAGTTTAACAATTAACTCTGCAGAATAGCCTACACAACACAGTGGCAACTTTAGTTAGCGCTTTTAATAGGCGGTACATGTAGGGGATTGGCCAAAAAACGTGACATTTTGCTTTTGATCATATTATATATCCCACCACAGGGTAAATGCGTCTCTACACTACCTTGTAAAATATCAATAAAATATGTATACATAACTATAATAACAAACAACATTTTGGTAAAATTGAAAAAAACACACTTCGGTCCAACATTGCAGTGAATGGTCTGTATGACACTAAACTGTGTGGGTGTAACACAGTCTAGTGTCATACGAATCATTCATTGCAATGTTGGTCTGAAGCGTTTTTTCATTTACCTAAATTTTTGTTATTATCTTTAGTTTTTGCTTACATTTATATTTCACAAGGTAGTGTAAAAACGCATTTACCGTGTGGTGGGATATATAATAATTACATTATTGCAAACTGTCTGCAGAGTGTGCCAGTGAAAGAATTTTGAAAATTGGTCACTGGTCGGCGAAGATATTGACAAAAGTAAAGTGCCACGTTTTTATGGCCCACAGTGTATAGGCTATGGTAATATTTTGCAAGTGTAACAGTGGGTGACAAAATTTATTTGCGGCAAGCGTTTGCGTCTTGATTGTACACCGCCCATGTTTAGAAAACAGTCAAAATTGTTTTTTCGAAACTGTGTCAAATTTTTACCGATTTTTGTAACTTTTGGCAGGAAAATGGACAAGACGATAGAATTATGTACGATGCACTCATTTTCCATTTCACCTAATTTATGTCAATGCACTACTGTGCGAAACACAGATGCTTCAATTTTGCATAACGCTGAGCTGTTGTCTCCAGTAAACTTTGTAACGATTTAATTAAACACACAGTAAGTGAAATGTACATCATTTGGCTTATTTGCAAGTCTGTATAACAACTCTCTTGCAAATTATCAGAGTTTATGCCCAAAGTGTGCCCAGCATACACGGATACAATGGCTTAGATGCAACGCCACTGGCTGAGAGCGGAATCAAAGGTTGACTGATCAAACTGCATTCACTCATCGATTAGACATGTTTTAAGCTCATCAGTCAGCTATTTTGTTGTTTGCTATTTTCATGTTAAAATATTTAATACCACAAAATTAATAAATCACATGGCGCCCTCTGTCAAATTGATAATGCAAAGGTGAGCAATCAGATACAAATAATCTCCTCAAAACGTAACAATGGCGCATCTGTGTTTCACATGGTAGTGCGTTAACACAAATTAGGTGAGGTAGAAAATAAACCCATTTTACATAATTCTATCGTTTTGGTTATCTTTGTGCCAAAAATTATTAAAGTTTGTAAAAATGTAACAAAGTTATGAAAAAAGCAATTTTGGCTGTTATTTGAAACACGGTGTACAACGCACAGTACATTATTCTCCATTAAATCAGTCGAGTAAAGTATTGTTTTTTTCATGAAATTTTGGGCAGCGCAGTCATACAAAACTGGAATGACCAAGATCAGTAAGTTTAAATTTAGAAGTAAACTACTGGTAAACTACATTCATGTCCATCCCACTGCAACTGTGTGTCAGTCACACTTTTATCGCTTCTGCCTAATCTATGATACGTGGTATGCAGTGACGATTGATAGTCCGTACAGTTCAAATAATGTCATAGTGTACAGCTATTATTTTTATCAAGTAGTACACTTCTGCAAACAAATTATGTACTCAGAAGACATAGACGTTACAATTGATACCTATACTTGACTTAGTGACGTTCATCAATAAAACGATACAAGAGAAAAATTATTCAGCAGACAACTAGGTCTACCACGAGTGTTGCGGTGCAGCAGTTGTCGGCGGTTGATTAGCAGCTTGGTCTCTGCAGATCATCGAACGACACGGAAACGCGGCCGGCAGAAACAACGCGATTGTTACCCACAGAATCTGCCACAAGCAACACATCGCCCAATCTACCGCAGACAATTATCAGCGTCCAACAGGCGCTGTTGGACTTCTGCAGTCGACCAGAACCGCCAACACAACGACGGCCGTAACCAGCGTCAGATTACAGTTAGTAATCAGTATCAGCTAAAGCGTTTCAAACTCAACATGAAAACAACTGATATAAGCTTATTAGTCCAATAAATGTGCTTAATGCTGGAAAAAAATTACCATATAACAGAAAGTAATTAAACTTCTAAAAGCTAACTCATTTCACTACATTCAACACGCTTTCTCCGTGCTTATCCTTGGCTCTGTTTCAAATATCAGATATAGACAAATTTCTTTCTTGTTTCCCCAACTCTAGACAGCGTCATGCACTACTGGTCTCATTACTGTGAATAGGACACTATAAACTTTACGATTTAATGTCGATCTGCAGTCGACCAGAACCGCCAACACAACGACGGCCGTAACCAGCAACAGATTACAGTTAGTAATCAGTATCAGCTAAAGCGTTTCAAACTCAACATGAAAACAACTGATATAAGCTTATTAGTCCAATAAATGTGCTTAATGCTGGAAAAAAATTACCATATAACAGAAAGTAATTAAACTTCTAAAAGCTAGCTCATTTCACTACATTCAACACGCTTTCTCCGTGCTTATCCTTGGCTCTGTTTCAAATATCAGATATGGACAAATTTCTTTCTTGTTTCCCCAACTCTAGACAGCGTCATGCACTACTGGTCTCATTACTGTGAATAGGACACTATAAACTTTACGATTACGATTAAAAACAACAAACACGAAAGCAACTGTACGCACGACTATGACGAGGGGCTCGAAGAATCGTAGAATCTTCTGCGAGACGACATGCCGCAGACGCGTGAAGATTCGTCGACGAAACCGGGCCATCTTGATGTTGAGGATGGTAAAAATTGCACCAAGCACTCCACCGATGACGCCAATCAGCACGGCCGGAGCAAACATTATTACATTCACTGGGATCGCGCTGCCCAGCTGTACAACACATTGCAGCCACATCAACGATACTCCCAATCAAACACCTGTATACACTGGATTTTATTTCTGTCGGTACCGTCCGGTACGTCGTACCTGTACTTATTTTGCAGGCGGTACGCAGTACCGGCAGTTTTTGTTGTCACTTGTTGTCACAATCGCGGTACGCTGTGCATTTGGGAAGTTCGCACTGTCACAAAATATATCAAATTCCTGTACACAGCTAATGTGTTTTTAAGCTTAAAATGCAACAAAACTCGTCTTCGACTCAAACGCTGCCCCATGCAGACCTCGCTAATGGCACACACGACGTTCCTCCTCGACCTTCCACTTCGATGCAGACCTTCCTCCTCGACGCCCTTGACGTTCCTGGCGTCTCGATCTCGGCGCCTTTAACGTTTTAGTTCTCGGTACCGGAACAATACCTCAGCTTTTCGTTTTTACAAACTAAGCACTGTGCAAACGATGGCGAATGTCCACTTTAAAGCTGTAAGACATTTAACTTAGTCTGTCGCTTAGATTAAACCGAAACTCCCTGACAGGTAGATGCGAAATTACGTCAGAAATATGATATCAAATTGTAAAAACTGTTGTGACCTGCAGAAAACATCATCAGCAAAACAAAAACGATTTTTATTAGCATTAGAATTAGATTATTTTAATGTCTCGTATTCTGACAGATGCAAACTTGTCAGCGGCTTGCCTTGAAGATGATGTATTTGTCGGTCTTGAAAAGTCCGAACATTCCGTCGAAGTGGAAGTCGTGGAAGGACGAGTTGAAGAGATCACAGGTGAACGTGGCCATCATGCAGCAGAAGAACGTCATCCAGCCGAGCTTGAGACTCCAGAACGACGACACTTCTTCCATGGCGAACAGAAGACCACCGACTGGAGCCGCGAATGCTGCCGACACTCCAGCTGCCGCCCCGGCCGTCGTGAAATTCCGCCTGCACCATAGTTTAAGGCTAAAAATAGCGTATAGCTTTTTTTATAAAAAAAACCCATTGCAAAATTACGAAGTCAGCTACAGTGATATGGGATCACATAGTATTACATACCACCCGACACAGATAAAAGCGTACACTTAACTTCAACCTTAATCTCAGGCTTAATCAGCCAGACAAGTCGATACTCGATTTACTTACCCCAGACAAACGCCCATCCAAGCGACCCGACCGGAGTCGAACCCACGACCTCCCGATCGTAAATCCGACACCCAACCGTTGCGCCACAACCCACGTATGCATGCGTTGCATGGACATTAAATATCAAAGCGAAAATGTTATAGCATGTGGCTGTCTAAAAGCATTAATATTATAAACTTAAACCAAAATTAGCCTTTGTATCATAAGTATAGACTTTGAAGGAATTAAGTGGCGATATCGTACGATTGCTTTTTAGCCCAAAAGGTCGTTAAAAACAAAAAAAACCTCCCAAAAAATACAAACGAAAACGCGGACTAACAACTGATTAAATTAAATAAACTAAAACCAATGGATTCACAATTAGCTAAAGACAGAAATAAACCAGTAAAGAACAGCATATAACAGTCAGTAAAAAATGTTACCACTAGCATAACAGTAAATCCGTCATCTATCTCTTCTAAATCTCGTTTGTGCTACGCGCATTTTTTTGAACATTTGGCTTTTTTAACTGCAGGCGTCTTGAAATTAACCTATATCTCCAGCTCTTTTTTTTCGCCCACGCCGAATTTCGTACATTACAAAAAATCGTCGTGACTCACCTGTCTTCCGGATTGCGAAATCGAGTGAAAAAAGGCAAAGTGATGTTGAGCGTTCGCGAACGGAACTGACTGAGACCGGTACCGACGATACTCCTAAACACGACCCATCACTAATCATCATCATTAACATACTCATCAGCATCAGACAGCAACAGCATCAGCATCAGACATACAGTGCGCAGATACAGCCCAAAACAAGCGTTTGTGCAGTATTAAGCCAAAACAGACCTCGTATAAATGTTAGTTAATACAGAATTTAAGAAAATGTGCTTTAAAATGTTTTTTTTTAAATTGCAGCGTTTGTAATGTGGACCGGGATAATAAAAAGCTTTCTCTCTATCCAAATGTCGTGCATAGACGTGGCTTCACCGATGCGGAACGCAAGCCAGGTCGTCGCGAAGCTATCAGTAACAGAGTGCAGTGACCATGTCTCTGACGTAAGCAGGGCTGAGTTGGCGCAGCGTGCTTCATACATCAGAACGCACTGTTCATACAGGACTCGTGCACGGTTCGCTAACCAGTAAAGCTCAGCTCACGATATCCTTGTGATAGGTGGTGGTCACCCAGCACCAGAAACCCGTCACCATGACAACGATCGACAATCGGTCACAACATTATACACGCCAGAGCTCTTGTCCGTCTGTCTGTCTCTGTATCTGTGCCTGCAGGTGCCCAGCCATCAGTATATATAGCGACGTTCGAGCAGAAACTCCACTACTTCGTTATGTAGAGGAGTTGTTAAACAACAAGTCGTACAACAAGCTGTACAACATCTTGATAATGTTGAATGCTGTGGATTTCGTACAGCATTTTGAACAACGAATCGTTAACAAATCGAGGAAAGTGAAGGCAGGGCTTCATGCGAACGCAGGACGTCCAAGCACGCAGGACGTCCAAGCGTGACCAAACTACTGTCGAGCCGAGTGCAGTGCAGCCGACCAGTGCGGTCGATCAACTCATGTCCCGGAATGTACGTTTACTTTGATTCCCGAAGTGTCTCAAAATGCTGTTTAGCGGCAGTGACGGGTATCTTTAGTATAATGTAGGTTTTAACAAGACATAATCACAGTGCAGCACGGTAGTGCTGATACGGTTGTAAGGGCCATGAACGTTAACTATAGAAAATGGCGTTTGGGGCGGGGGGTCCTGTAACTCCGAAACCCCTTAACCGATTATAAAACTTGGCATTAGTGATTACATCGCCCACCCGACCCAAAATGCAAAATTTGGTCACAATCGGTTCAAAGG
>Ga0209367_1012495_pt1 | contig 11089 bp, 11 predicted proteins | sample WorMetLIZISLAND2_FD_187412 | JGI IMG/M metagenome (GOLD analysis project Ga0209367, IMG submission 187412) | Marine gutless worms symbiont microbial communities from Max Planck institute for Marine Microbiology, Germany - Olavius geniculatus... ... | reverse complement strand
TTTATATATTGATATATATTTACCGCCAACCAACGAGAAGAGTGAGTGTTTGCCATTTCTGTCTGCATTGAGAGAATATACCATCGGCGACCGCTTCTTCAACATAGTTGATAGCAACAGCTTACCGCATTGTTTTTCTGCGATCTAACCTAAGTTTGACAGCAATCTTTAGCACGATAGGACCCCGATACCGCCGATAGGAAATTGGCTTTCCGCTGAGCCGGGTTTGTCTCCCGCGGATACCGTCTAGATTCCGTCCGGTCAACGAGATGATAACCGCCGCGGTGGAGAGGAGGCCGTGGAGAAGGGCCAGAATCGAGCAGCGGTAGAAGAAGGTTACATTGGCGCCCAGCCATGGGGCTTCGAAGCGGAAAACGACTCTGTAACTAGACCGGTAATTGACCGACAACCGACCGGAGCAACACTGCTACCGTCTACATACGACCAGCCAACGTTAACATCAAACACTACAACCGCCACAAACGAGTAAGGGTAGTGGGAATCACTACCAAACTCCGTCGTTATTTTTACCGATTCGGCCGATCGATTTCGCGTATGAAACCGGACCCGTTACCGCTTCGTATTGTCTTGAAACTCCGCCAATTTTTGTTACCGCCGAGAGGGTACCGTTAAGCTTCGCCGATGACGACGAAGTAATACCGCCGAGTGAAACTGTAGACCCTGCTAAGGTAGATGATGAAGATAAAGACACTGTTGTTGGGACCGGTTCAGAGTTGTCTGATGAGTTTGCTACCGCACCACCCGCCCGGCGAACAGCAACCAGCACTCGTCTACATAGAAAGATGCTGCCGCGACGCGGCGATACCGGACATTATTCCGAGTTTTTCGACTCTGCTACCGAGGAAGACAACAGTCTCGACCGCAACAAACGAAAGATGTTCTACATAAGAGAGTCCGACAATGACGATCTAAGTTACCGTCGTACCGGTAAATCGCCCTCAAGCACTGTCCGTAAACGCCATACAAAAGGACTCTGTGAGGAAAAATATTTTACCGACACTCCCCACGCCGGTAAATATTCAACTCATAACCGTTACACGAGTCCCCAATACAGAACCGGCAAAACCGCTTCTATTTCACCAAAACCTTACAAACAAACAGTTACCGCCTGTTCTTTAGATAAAAAACAGCGAACTTCCAGACAGTCACGGACGGAAAAAAGGCCGAAAAGAGCGATTTACCGCCACGAACTCACAAAAGAGGCGTAAGCCACGTGTTGAAAAATTACCGGCCCGAAACCCCCGGACTGATAACCCGGACAAAACAGTAGTAGGCAAATACGGTAAAAATTACCGCCACTTTCCATCTACCGACCGTACAGAGAGTTTGTCACCGGATCGCCGTAAGAAAGCAGTGTGTTGCCGACGTAAGGAGGAAAAGCGTAGTGATAGTGCAGACAGCAGTTCGTCTTCAGAGACTGATAGCAAAACAGAAAGTCCGGTAAGAGTCTGCTCTTCTAAACACATCTTAAAACCGCCAAAGTTTGATGGTGTCCGGTCGTTTGAAAGTTTTTGGGTTCAGTTTTGTAACTGTGTTGAGCATAACGGATGGAACCGGCAGCAGCAGTTAGCTTATTTGCGTAGTTCTTTGAAAGGAGAGGCTGCTAGTGTGTTGTGGGACTACAAAGATGAGGTGACCGGCTCGCTTTCTCAGCTTATCGCCACGTTAAAGAAGAGGTTTGGAGGAAAGGATTTTGCGGATAAGTACCGGATCGAGTTACGAAGCCGGAGACGCCGACCAAAGGAAACTCTGCAAGCTTTGCATGCCGATATTCGCCGGATGGCCGCACTTGCTTTTCCGGTCGTGAAACATCAAATATGAAAGGTGTTGGCGACCGACTACTTTCTAGATGCGCTCGGAGACCCGGAAATTGGTTTGAAAATACGGGAGAAAAATCCGAAGAACTTAGATGCCGCTTTGAGAATAGCATTGCAGTTGGAAGTATGGACGAAAGACAGTTATCGTTTGCAGCAGGCTGAGACGCCGCGACCGGCAGATAGGAGAAATAGAGAGATAACTAAGCCCGGTCAACCGTCCGGTATGGAAAAAAGGAATGAAGCTTTGCAAAAGGAAATAACAGAGGCAAAGAAGACGATTGAGGATATAAGGAAGATTGGTGCGAAGATAAAGCAAGAACTCCAGGAAACCCGGAAAAAAGTAGCAGAGATGGAAGGAAGAACGGCGAGACCGCTGCCGGTAATGTATGCAGGTAATGCCGCGGGAAACATGCGTGAACCACCCCGGTGCTTTCGCTGCGAAGAACTAGGACACTTTATAAGAAATTGTCCGAACTTTCTTCCAGGAACCGCACCCCGCACATATGCTTTAAATAACCGGCCCGGTCTACCGTCAGAAACACGGCCTGTTGCCGAGAAGAAACGTTGGACATGTATTACTGCAGCGTATAACCGACACACAATTACCGCTTTTTTGAACACTGGTAGCGACGTTACGATTGCCGGACTTAGCTTGGTTAAAAAGCATAAATGGAAGATATACCCTTACCACATTACTGCACTACTAACCGCTACCGGAGCAGATATGGTGATAGACGGAATTGCTAAAGTTCTGTTTGAAATAGGGACACAGACCCTTGATACTACGGTACTGATTTCTCCCGATATGACCGGTTTAATTCTTGGTATTGACTGGAGGCAAAATCAGAAATGTCTTTTTGACTGTGCCGGACACAAAGTGCAAGTCCACGGAGAGTGGATACCGCTTCAACGTGAACCGGTCACTACTAATGTACGTCGAATATATGTGAGTAAAAACGTTGAGTTCCCGCCGATGCAGCAGACGCCGGTAAACGCCCGTGTGTCGTCCGGTAAACTGGCTGAGGACGTTTAGAATGAAGAGTTTGGAAGTGAGCCGGTAAAGGACCTGAAGCAGTACCCGTATGATGGAGTGTTGGAGAGTGACCGGATTAAGGGAAAGCCGCATGTGTAAAGTGCTAGATGTGTGATTCCTGCCCGGACGGTGAATGTAAAGGTAGCATTGTTTAACACCAAGAGAGAGAGTCAGATGATACCGCGAGGAACAGAGCTTGGAGAAGTGCACGACGTTGAGGAGGTTAGAAAGTTGGACAGAGTGGAAGATGGACCGGTAAGTGACTTGACACCCCCGAAGACTGAAGCCTTGAAAAAGATAATGGAAAGGCTATCGCCAGATCTAACAAAAGACCAGCGACAAAAAGCGTGGAGTTTGTTGGTAAAATACCGCGAAATTATCTCTACGGGAGACCACGATATCGGCCGGACCGACTTAGTGGAATACCATATAGATACCGGTAATAACCGCCCTATCCGCCAACCGCTCCGCCGCCACCCTTTCCAGCATCTTGAATGGATAGATAAGAAAGTCGAGGAAATGCGGAAACACGGGATTAATGAACCCGCCGCCAGTCCGTGGGCTTCAAACGTTGTACTTGTGAAGAAAAAAGACGGAACGTTGCGGTTTTGCATCGATTACCGCCGGCTTAATTCAGTTACCCGACAGGATAACTACACCCTACCACTGATCGACAACTGTCTTAATGCTTTGTCCGGATCTTCATGATACAGCACACTTGATTTACGCTTTGGATACTACAACATACCGATCGCCGAGGAAGACCGCGACAAGTCTGTCTTCGTCACCCGGAGCGGCTGTTACCGGTTTACCGTCATGCCGTTCGGACTGACGTGTGCACCGAACGTGTTTCAACGACTGATGGACTGTGTTTTGTGCGGACGTTCGTACCTTACCTGTTTAGTCTACTTGGACGATGTGATCGTGTTTGGACGGAGTTTAGAGGAGCAACTTTACCGCCTGGATGAAGTTTTCGCCTGGCTCCGGTCCGCCAAGCTAAAATTGAAACCATCAATGTGTTCACTTTTCCAACGGAGCGTCGAGTTTCTCGAACACGTAGTGTTCGAAAACGGTATAGCGATGCAAGATGAAAAGATCTCAGTCATCCGCAATTGGCCGCCTTGCCGAAACGTCACGGAGGTACGATCCATGGAATTTACCGGTTATTACCGCCGTTTCGTAAAAGACTTTTCTATCATCGCCGCACCACTATACGACCTCATGAAGAAGGGAGTCACTTTCTGCTGGACACCGCAATGTCAGCAAGTCTTTGACGAGTTGAAATACCGCTTGATGACCGGACCGATTTTGTCTTTATCAAAAAACGACGGGACTTACATCCTGAATACCGACGCTTGCGATACCGGACTGGGCGTCGTCCTGTCCCAAATCCAGTCTGGAGAAGAGAGGGTTATCGCTTATGTTTCTCGAACGATGTCAGCTGCTGAGAGAAAGTATGAGACGACGCGGAAAGAGTTGTTAGCAGTGGTATACGGACTTAAGCAATTTCGGTAATATTTACTTGGCCGTCATATTGTCATCCGGACTGACCACGCCGCTTTTTCTTGGCTCCGCCGCACACCAGAACCAATGCCGCAACTCGCTAGGTAGCTTACCTTTATCGAACAGTACGATTACGAGGTAACGCACCGCCCTGGAAAACGGCACGGTAATGCGGACGGGTTAAGCCGAAAACCGGACAGACGACCGTTGCCAGATGTAGAAGAAGATGATGATGAGTATGACCAAGAAGTAGACGGGTTACTGCCAAGAGAAATGAGAGTGATACTGGACACCGAGGACGATGTTACCGCCTCGGTGGGGGAGATTTTGTGTCGACAGCAAGGAGATGATCCGGAGTTAGGAGATGTGATAGCTATGCGTATAGCAGATGGAAGACTGCCGAGTAAAGAGAAGTTGCAGACGCACACAGAGTTGACGAAGAAAATGGTAAATAGATGGGAAGACTTGGAGATATACGACGGACTGGTTTACCGTTGGAAGAAAAGCCCGCACGTCAGAGAGCCAAATTTTGTGCAGTTGCTGTTACCACGCTCACAAATGAAAAAAGCTTTACAGCAATGCCACGCCAGTGGCCGGACACTTCGGTATTCAGAAGACGTTAGACCAAGTCCGCCGGAGATTCTATTGGTCGACGTGGAAAAAAGATACGAGACGATTTTGTCAACGCTGTTTAGAGTGTACCGGTTACCACCGTGGAAAACTGGCCAAGTAGGGACCCTTGCAGCCGGTATTGCCCGGTGCTCCGTATGAGAGATGATACATTGACTTGACCGGACCACATCCTGAGTCAGATCGCGAAAACATCTGGATATTAACGTGTCTAGATGGATGGTCCAAGTGGGTGGAAGCGTTTCCGTTGCGGAATAAAGAGGCAGAGACCGTAGCTAAGGTGTTAGTAGAGCAAGTTTTTACCCGCTTCGAAGCCCCGCTTTCTGTTTTAAGTGATCAAGGGAAAAAAGTGGATGGACGGATAATGAATGAGGTTTGTCGCTTGTTTGGAATAGAGAAGCTCCGGATCACGCCGTATAAACCTTCCACCAACCAGGTAGAACGGTTTCACCGCACTATGAATAGCGTTCTGGCCAAGACCGTCGCCGAAAACCAGCGTGACTGGGACGTTCGTTTACCCTATGTCATGGCTGCTTTCCGCGCAACCCGCCACGACACGACCGGCTATTCGCCGAATTTCTTAGTGCTAGGACGTGAGACGACAGCACCGCCAGACCTTGTGTACGGATTACCAAACGAAACATGTGGTGAGAGTTATGACCGTTTTATCGGAGCAGATGAGAGAGAGATTAGTTACCGCCTATACCGCCATTCGACAGCATATGCAGCGCAGTGCGAAAAAGAACAAACGGTATTATGACACAGGTCTCCGACCTACCAAGTTTAAAGTAGAACAATGGGTCCTATACTTCAATCCACGCAAGCTGAGAGAAAAGCAGATGAAGTGGTGACTGCAGTATGAAGGGCCTTACCTCATTGTCGAGACACCATCCTCTGTTACCGCCAAAATTTAACATACCGCGAAAATGACCGCAAAAACGGTGCATATAGATAAACTGAAAGCATACCTCGGTACGCCGCCTCGTTCTTGGCTTTCGGCCACGACAGATGAAAGTAAAGCGACTGTAGACCCGTGCACAGCTACAAGTCCATTACTGCCAGGTACGTTAATAGGTCCTATATTACCGCCGTCTACCGGACAACATACGGTGCCGCGACCGGCAAATCAGCAGCGTGATGGTGCCGGTAAACCACGAGAGTTACCGCCACTTAAAGAGAGAGACAATGCCGGTAAACAACGACATTTAGTGTTTGGCCAACCTAGCTCCGCGTTACCGCCACCTGTGGAGAGAGATGTTGAGAGTGAGTGTCGTATACCATATAACAGCAGTGTCCAATGGGATGCTGATTTTATTCCGGCAAAAAAGGATATAGTACGCCGAGTGCCAGCAACATCCAACGGGAAACTGTCCGCATACCGGCGGAGATTGTGGAGAGTGAAAGTAGTAAACCGGACAACAGCGGTGCTCAATGGAATGCCGTCCTTGTTTCGGTAGGTAGTGAGACTAATAAATCGGGTAACAGCAGCGCTCAATGAAGACCTGTCCTTACGCCGATAAAAGAAGAAACGGGAGAAACGGGTGACAGCAGTGTTCAATGGAATGCTGACCTCACCCTGGTAAAGGAAAATATAATAGCAGACGTGCCGGTAATTGATCATGCGACAAAACCCGCCACGGTCTTGCAGAGTGGAGGTGAGTGTGAGAAACGTCGTGTGCTCGGAGAATCTTGGAATCGATATAGGGCCCGTTCAAGTGCCGCATGGCAGCGCGGTAATGGAGACCGTAAATCGTCTGGGACGATTACTGCCAATATTCACCCCGTGTGTGATAATAACAATCCAGACACTGTTATATCGTACAGCCAAATGCCGCCAAGAAATGGCGTCCCTCTCGGTTCCCCACAAGATCAACCGGCCCACATTGATTTTAGTTTAACACCTAGCCCGGAAAGGCCCAGCTTTAAGCCTAACCCTTTGGCCGTTGAATTTGTTCCTACCGGTAAGAACAGAGACAGACAGAGAAAAGAAGTATATAGTGCAGATTGGACGGTAGGAGAGAATCGCCCGCGCCGTAATAGAAAGTTACCAAATAAATTTGCTAACTTCTACATGGGCAAGGGCAACGTTTGCCGGTCATCGACCGTCTTAGCTCCAAGTCCGTCCATTGCTATACATAATGTTAAGCTTTGCAATGCCGGCAGATGTATAACACGCCGTATACGGCAGAGCGTTGCTGGCTACCAGCAGCAAAATCGACCGTCAGGTATAAGCAGTGCTACTACCTGTCCAATAGCCCGGAGCTCCGCTCGCGGCAACTGCCGAAGAGCGTGTGCGACAAAGCGCCGGAGAGAGTAAAGGTTGTATCCTTTCATTCCGTCACCAGAGACGGAACATAATTGCCGCCTGGAAAGGACAAATAAAATGTCCTGCTGAAATATCCCATTTTTGGAACGTCGTTTCCGAGTCATCTTGTCGCCGCCATGACCGGTAGAAATACCGCCAGTTCGCGTTGTTTCGTTGGACGATTATTAAATACCAATTCTATTTTTACCGCCATTTCCCGGCAAGAAAAATGCAGAAGATTTTAGAGTCATTTTTTGTGAACACCGGATTTTACTTTTTTTAGTATGTGACGGAATGACCGCACACTAGTCCATGATGATAATTGGACGGTAGCCCCTCTCTTTTCGTATAGACATACGCCACACTTTATTATAACCGCAAGCCTACAACACGTTCTAGATTAACTAAACAATATCTCTGTCGGTACTTGGTTCCCGACTGACGTTTAAACTACAATCGCACCGCATTGATCCGGTCTTTTGGCGGCGACAGCTCACACGCTTGTTTAATCAGCATCTGTCGATGATCTTGGCGGTGCGTTGATAAACTGTAGACGTTTTTGACCGGTAACCGTTGACGACAATACCACGGATTTTCAAACAACTTCACACTTCGTACTTCGCACTTCGCAAAATTTTGGTAATTCATAGTTTATCAGAGTTATGCCCGTAAAGCCCTCTACACAAAAAGCGATAAATACAAGCTGCGGTAATAGCGGTAAAAGAAAACTTCTCTTCTTTCTCATCCTGCGGTAACTTTTTCACTTTGCACTTCGGCGGTAACACTTTTCTCAGAACATGGAGCTCAATCTCTTCTCTTGTTTGGTATCAACCCTTCTCTTCAACTTGGGAAAGTTCTACTACTCACTCGGCAACGAAACAAAAACTATCTTTTGCTCTACATGGGGTAACTCAACTTACACTTATAACGGCAACACTTCTCTCATCTGTCCGGTAGCATCCCTCCTCTAACTTTACGAAATTCCTCCGTCCGGCACACTGCTCTCTAACGTAGAACGTTGACAACACGTCGTTAAAATATCGGGACCCTACTAGCTGTTTACCGTTCAACGTGGGGCTATGTTATCACTCTGACACTTATCTCCTCACTACCGGGCAAGAAGAACTTAGTTTTTCCAGACACAACGTGGGGCATCGTTTCTCTGCGATCTAACCTAAGTTTGACGGCAATCTTTAGCACGATAGGACCTCGACACCGCCGATGGGAAATTGGCTTTCTGCTGAGCCGGGTTTGTCTCTCGCGGATACCGTCCAGATCCCGCCCGGTCAACAAAATGGTAACCGCCGCGGTGGAGAGAAGGCCATGGAGAAGAGCCGGAATCGAGCCGCGGTAGAAGAAGGTTACAGTAGTATTAGGCAATCAGTTTCTTTTTACTAAAATAATTAGATAATAGAAAATTGCATGTCAGTACTCGATCTGAAGTAAACCCGTCTACAGCTGAACGTTACTATAAGCTGAATATGGAATTAAAAAATAAATTTTTAAAGCTTACCTATAAAAATGCAGTAAATTACACAATTACCACGAATTGAGTTACGCGCGGCAGAGAAATATCGTCCGCTTCGTTGGTGACGTGTTACTATAACGAACTCGCTGATTGGTCGACGGCGGACGACATGCTATACGCACCAGTAAGTAAACTACCGCTAGCATAGAGGCTAATAATGGTATTTTTAACGATAGGCCTTGGCCAGGGATAAATTGCCTTGGCCTATTCACTTGATGCAGGACAGACTATGATAATCTAAACAAATAGTCTTGTATTTATTGGAACTGCAGTAAGCATTTGCTAGAGGCTGCAGCTTTGTACACCGTCGGCGCTGGATAGACACGTATGTGTTCACATTTGATACTTAGGCCTAATTAAGAATTTCAGCAATATAATATTTAAAACCATTTTCAGATTTTCAGTATTGTTCCGAGCCTATGTGAAAAATTAAGATTTTTCATGCGTTTTGAATTTTATAACCATTTCTAATTTATGCCCGAATGGCACACACCCGTACACAAGTAGCGCTTTGTGTACGTTGTCACGACGTCAGGACGACGGCGTCGGATAATTCAGAATTCTAGCTTGTATCTACGATCGCTAACACGTTGACTGCCAGGGTCCATGGGGTAGACGAACTTATCTACAAACACAATTAGAAAAATACACAATCTCTAGTCAATAAATCTGGTAAAAATTACTAAAACTGATGCTTCCAGATGTCACAATTAAAGGCTAAAATACGCCAAATTCAATCTCTGCTGAGGCTTCGCCACAGATCCCGCTGGGGGAGCTTACGGCGCTCCCCCAGTCCCTTAGCTGAATATAATGGGGCCTACTCCTAAGAAGGGGAGGGAAGGGGGAAAGAAAGGATAAGAAGGGAAAGGGAAAAGGAGGAAGGAGAAAAAGAGAAAGGGAAGGAAAGTGGGGGGAGGAAGGGGAAGGTAAAGAAAGGGGACTGCCTCCAGTTCTTCGGGGGGATCATAGACCCTGATCATGACCTTGAAATGAACTTGTCTGTCATCCCCGTGAGTGCTACTTATTGTTTCCCTATGGGGTGTTTCCGTGTTGTGAGTTATGTGTCGTACCTATAGACGCAAAAATCTTGCAGATATATCTTACACAGATTGAGTCCCAATTTAGTCACAATTGAATTACACAATTTAGTCCGTATTACACAACGTATTACACAATTTAACGTTAACAATTTAACAATATAACGTATTACACAATTTAGTCCCAAAATTCGTTGCCATGGCAACGGAGGTTGGCAGGGGAAAAAATTAAATGACACCATCGGATAGCGCGGGCCCGAAAATAGAAGGATAGGTGCAAACAGCGTGCAATTTTCTCTTAAGGGAGCCAAGTTATCGCCCATTTTGTCCCAAATTTCGTTGCCGTGGCAACGGGGGTCAATCAGGGGTAAATATAAATGACACCGTTAAATTGGCCGACCCTGAAAACTATACCTTAGGACCAAAAATTACGACTTTATCTGATACATAGCCGGAGTTATGACAGTTTAAAGCAAGAATTTTCACCATAGGCGCCATTGTAATTTTTCATATTTTTGTAAAAAAATAGGTAAAAATGTTAAATTTAAATTTTGTAATTTCAAAAAAACACTTCCTTGCGCAAAACTGCGTTATACGAGCCATCGTGCGTTAAAATCAGTTTAGTCGTTTTTCCTGTAGAGAACGGCAAGAAAAAAAGGAAAGAGAAGGGAAGGCACAAAAAGTCACGCAAGCGTTATATTTCACCTATTCGTGGGAAAGCCCCTCGTAAACGGATTTTTACCAAACTTTGCGCATCAAGAGATATGCTAAACATAATTATCTGTGCAAATTTTGGTGTAAAAAAATTAAGGGGTTTGGGAAATAAAAGGGGTCAAATTTTTGAGTTTACCATTGAAATGGCTGGTCAACGTACAACAGGGCTGGCGCTACCGCGCAGCCTGTGATGAATATGATATGACAGATATTTTAGAATAGTGTTCCCACCTGTTATATCAAGTAATATACTCTGTTGCTTATATCCAGCCCCGTGAAGACATGGCGTGTTTAGTAGAATGTAAGGTGAAATAACTGCTTATTTGTTTGAAACGGCTACGAGTGGAGTCGTCTGGACACTGTCAATGTGTGCGTTAGCTGTTCAAGCTACAGACGGTAAATTCCTTTTGGCTGTGCAAGCCGCAGAACTACAGTTTTTAGTTAAGTGTGACAACCGCTGGTAATTGGGTGATGCTGAAACTGTGCAGTGATGAATATAAT
>Ga0209367_1012491_pt1 | contig 11090 bp, 7 predicted proteins | sample WorMetLIZISLAND2_FD_187412 | JGI IMG/M metagenome (GOLD analysis project Ga0209367, IMG submission 187412) | Marine gutless worms symbiont microbial communities from Max Planck institute for Marine Microbiology, Germany - Olavius geniculatus... ... | reverse complement strand
TGTTCGCTAGGTGGCAGCACCATCTTCGGTTTTGCAGCGGTTTCCCTTATGCCCCATTGAAAGCAATGGTAACGAAAATTTCAAAGTGATCCAGAATCCAGGATTCCTTCTGGACCACCCTCAAAATTGAATCACTGGTAGTTTGTGCCATTCCCAACATACCCTCAAAATTTCAGAAAGATCCGTCCATAACTTTTTGAGTTATCTTGCTAACACACAGACAGACGGACGGACAAAGTCTGGCAAAAACATAACCTCCTTGGCGGAGGTAATTATATTGTGTATGCTAATGATTGTTGATTAGTCCATTCATTTGTGTATACATTAGATGGTAGTTTGATAGGAGACAGAGATATGATTCATTCCTAGACAGGAACTTCATTGTGTGTACTATTATAGTCGTTAATATTGAATTTAGTACTTTGGTGATTCCACACTTTTGACCACTTTGCTGTTTTTGAGTTTGCTGCTTGTGTTTGTTATGTTTCTTATAGAAATGCTTCAAATATTGTTTAATGCTATTCAAGGTAAAAGAAAGATAATATATGATGGGACGACTAGTCGAGGCACTGTATTCAAATGTAGTGACCAATGGGTTTTCTTTGTATAACCTTATCTAGGTGGCTGTAGGAATATTTGACTAAAATTCAGTTCAGGTTAACATGGTATTGTGCTGACTTGCCCACCGTCATCCACTGAAGTAATCAAGAAGTAAGTTTGTTTAAGTGAAGTGCTTATTAATACATTATTGTTTATTGTTGCAGCAGTTAAGTTGGAAAAGATCGTGGCATACCTAGGCATGTAGACAACTGGCTAAGGTACCTGGTCACCTGCTAGATAGCCAGCAGACAATATTGTTTTTTTTACTCTTGCTCAACTGAGTCACTGTGCATGATAAATTGATAATATCACAAACAGTAAGATGACTGCTTTGATATCGAACTGCATTAAACATCTCATGTAGTTATTAAGTCTGTAAGATATACAGGACTTTCTTGAGTTAATGTTCGAACGGCATATCTGTTGAGTCACTGCTCCTGGTTGGAGGATTAGCTTTACAGTGAGTTACGGTAGTCGTGTTTGATGTATTTACTTCGTTCTGTAAATTAATGATCTCTCATTGTGTAGTGCAACATTTTCTCTACAAGTGAATGTTGTGGGCATTGCTATAGTCGAGCTCCTGTGCCACATGCATTTGCATTGTCGCTAATCGCACATCAAGTCGTGTAAAGTAATGATAATATGTATTGCATTGTGTGTTATGTGCCTCTGTTTACGTACTGTTTCAAATATTCATTGTGATGGCTGGGAACAAAATGTAGTAGTTTTTGTGGAATTTTCATTCTTGTGCAGTTCTTTTTCTGTGTTAGTTTTTGACATTATTTATTTATTGAGTTAGTTAATGTGCATACAAACAGGTTGAGTTTTTGTCAACATGTCCATTTATACTGACGGTTGGCTAACAGTAATGCATTTGGCATGTAAACAGAATCCACCAACAATCTCCTTAATTTTTTTGTAGAAATCTTTGTGCTACATCGGGCAGTTGTGGTTACCATATACCAAATATGTGGTTACCATAAAAAAGCTGATTAAACAGAGTCTGTTAACTTTTCATACATTAACGTTTAATTATGTACAAGTGATATTTGACAGAGCAATTTAATTTTGATTGTTTTATGATCCAGTGGCGTAACATATCTGTCATGTTCTTAGTTCTGCATGCTGTTGAAAACAAGGAAATTAGATCAAAAGGATCAGGCTTGAGTGATGAGAGAAATTACTTGCAGAAGTTTTTATTGTTAGTTGTCTTATTTGTTCAGGTTTATCGTGTGCCGAATGCTAATACTCTTTGTATAACCACCATGCGTACTTGTGCAGTGATGTTTTGGTCATAAGTACGTATTAATGTGTGATACACTAAACGTTTTCCATCATAGCACTGTACTGTGCAGTCATTGTACTCCACAGAACTGCTTTATCTTTATTCAGACCATTCATCGAATGAGATGGTTTTGTCATGCTCGATGGTGGTGAAGTATGAAGAAGATAAGAGCAACTCACGGTGAGGGATGAACGTATGGGAAACGAAGTGGTCCAGCTAGGATATCCTGTTGTTTCTTGTTTCAGTAGGAAACAAACGGAAAATGAGACAGCTGGCTGGCCCCGATTTGGTGTGGTAAAGAGGTGCATGCGTGTGTAGGCCTACATAGAATGGCACTACTTAGAATGGCATGGTGTGTATTTGTATGTGTGTATGTGTCACTGTCATTCTGTCTGATATGTGTCTGCTTTGTTCTTGTGATGTTGCGTGTAATTTGTAGATATGTTAGCTGTTGTACAGTGTGTGCTGTCGAAGCGTTTATCATTGCCTTCTGCAGAAACCGTTTCGTCTTTTGTCTGTCTCTGTTATCACAGTAACACGGGAGAGGTCCTGTGTAAAGTACTGTGCAAACACATGGTCGCGTTCGTTGCCTCTACCGATGAGGTTGTGTTTATACATGTACCTCGATCTGTTGATGAGGGCCTGAGAAACTGGAGTCTGTCAACTGCAAAAAAACTTTGTTTTGGGGTTATCTGTGATTACAGTTGCCTGCAATTAAAAAATGTGGATAAATAACATAGTCAAACTGATATGTAATTACACTTTAAAAATATTTGTGCAATGATGCCATTGCATATTTCACCAAAACTCAGCCACGATTCACAGTATATAGTCGCTGAGAATTTTGACCACAAAGTAGATGGTAGACTGTGGCACTAACAAAGCATGCGTAGTCTTTCGAATCAAACGACATTTCGCCCTCTGGCGAATTACGTGTTCACAAACTAAAATGATAGACTCTGGCACCAAACGCAGCAGATTGTTCTGAGCATTTTGATACTAAATCCCCCATAATTTGCATTTTTGCACTTGGTACACTCCGATTCTCACCCGCTCGTTTGTCGGTTTGTCTTTCTGTCTGTCGGCACTCAGCAGGATTACTGAAAACATTGATGTGCGAGTTTTCATGAAATTCCAACATGTACACATCATATGTTTTTACTTTCTTCTTACTTTGTGCGATTGCTAAGTGTGTGTATAATGTACTGAGAAAACTGAAAAAAATGAATTAGCATTTTTTTGTTATTTTTTTATCAGATATTGGCCATTTAGAATCGTTTTAGTAGCACGCTAGCAATAGCATTTACGATAAAGTCACATTTATCAAACGAGCAATAATGAATTACGGAAGAAAACAGTGAGTGTTATAACATTTAATAACGCACAATGACTGCATTGTGAAATAATTTATATCACATTAACAGCGACGTATTTTAACGAACAAGGTTAAACTGATGTATAACAGTCGATAAAATTACGCAAAATTACTTCAAGAGAAAATGTCTGTTCACTTACAGTAAAATAGCTTTGCGACAAGTTAATGAACATTGTTGGGATTTAGCGAACGTGGTATATAGGAATGGTGTAAAATTGCCTACAGATACGCGACAAGGATTGCTTTATGTATGTGTCACATTAGGATGATGGGTGATTGCTATCTGCAGTGGCATTGCTTTGCAAACCTTACCATTCAACAACAGGCTGAACGTTATTGTTATGCAAAAGAGCGTTTTTTTCTTCAATCTCTTGGCTGCACGGTGCGCCAAATGTTTTGCTGTGTAAATAATGTGAACAGCATTTTACCAAACCAGAAAAAAAACATAATCAGCAACTGTGTCCCAAGTAACGGCTCGATTTGCTTGCATCAGTTCTTTAGCAGACGCTTCACTTAGTTTAAATTAAACAAACATCGCCGTGAACGGTGAAAAGTGACTTTCAACTGCATGACACCAGCTTAGTTCTTGCGCGTTTAGTTTATCGTCACTCTGCTCCGGACGGTACAATAATTCTTAACATTTATATTTCACAAGGTAGTTTGGCGATGTGTTCAACGTTTGATGGGATCTTTTATGAGTTTTATCGCACTTCAGGGCTCAGGCACTTCAAATTTTCGACTGACTTCTGACAAAGTAACAGACAGCTGTAAATTTCCGACAGAAAAGATAATGAGTGCTCACAATTTTAATTTTACCCCTAATTTCCCTAAAGTGACAAGCTTCGTGCAGCTTCAATTTCTGCATTATGGGACACAAATTTTTGACAAAAAGATTTTCCGACAACCCAAAATTTGAGGGGATTATGGGTGGGGGAAATCCCCCTGCCCTTCGGCCACGACGCCGCTAGGCGTCTCAGTTTCTTTAGCGGCTCAGCTGACACAACTGAGTACTCGTCTGTCTGGCTGGGGTCTAAGCGGGGCGCGATATATGTCGAATGGCAGGCAACACTGTGTGATCCCATATGATAAGTGACGCTCCGTGGCTTAGATGGGTTTCCCATAAAGAGCTATACACAACATTTAGCCTTATTTATAACTGTAGTCACAAAAGTGTAAATTTATCTTCTGTTTTTATTGTTATTATTTTTTATGTGTGTCAAAATGTACCTTAATACATAACATTATACCGTAGGTATATGTGCCTGCATTGTCGTTGCCTAGTCGACTAACTGGCACACATGTCACGACAAACGAAGCGGCATCGGTTAAGTTGCACAAAATCGATCGTTAGACGCAACGCGACACGTTTTTAGCCGACCGTACTTAAGCAAGGGTCGAGCTATGGCATGGTTGTCGTCTGTCGTCTGTTTGTCCGTCTGTAGCGGACGTATTTTGGATAACAAGTAGGTCGTACGGGAAAACTTTTTACACAAATAATTAACCATATGTGTTTAACTCGGGGCTGCAAAATTTCAGTCATCTAGTGCAAGGGGAACATTTTCAAATTAAGAGGTTGAATGGAGGAAATTCAATGGAAAACTGGCTATATCTCGGAAACGGTGAGAAATACGGCCAAGGTTACTATTAATCACTAATAGGAAGTGGCATACACCATTTCGGATGAGATGACAATCATCGACCTTGGACGACCTTGAAGGTCTGACCACCAATACGGTCGGCTATTCTAGTAACAGCTGAGTTTTTTGTACTTTTCGTCGGCATGTCATGGCATCGCTTGTTGACGACCGACCTGACGTGCGTGATTGAACATATCCGTGTCACTTGGTGACGTACTGACGCACAGTATAGAATTAACACTGCAAAATGGACTTAATGAACTCGGTAATTGATATTTATGTTTTTGAGTTTAACGACAAAAATCTGATGTTTTTTTGCATTTCAAACGCGTCAAATGTTTATAATACGCCTGAAAGTTGGTTGTAGTCTATGATTTATTGCTGCGCACAGTTAGAAAAGTCGTTTTTTTTTGTATTCGAAGTTGTGCTACTTCTAAACAATATTATTAATGACGAGATGACAAAATTTGCAACAATAATGGCAAGCTGTGTCGGGAATAATCTCTAAAAAAAATTTTTTAAATATTTAAATTTACGAAGTATAATAACACGAATCATTTTACTCGGGGTTTTCTACTGTTGCACACTGTATTTGAAGGCTTAATTAAACTACACTGTTTTTGTTCTCGTTCTTGTTATATTCTGGTCACTAACATCCCTGGTTGTCCAAGTAATTCGCTAGATGAAGACAGAGAATTTGCGTTTCTCTTATATTCGACATTACGCACTCTATTCTCTATCGTTCAGTGACCTGATGTTGTGGTAAACTTTAAGCTTAAAACTGCCTGGCGAGTTCCGCAGAACAAATGCGATATCCGTTTTATTCTTGAAAAATCATCTGTGTGCATCCGACTAAACGAATGTCGCAGCCTGTCTACATTTATTATGCATTTTGTTTACAGCAGCAGCTGCAGCTAAACTACGCAGCTTCACTAAGCAACAGTCTGCCGCTGAGGTAGATGATCGAGACGAGTTCTAGCAGTGATGGAAAACTGGTCGTTGTCGAGTGACGTCACGAATGACTTTACCACATCTCCGTCGTCGCTGCAGCCTCGCGACCTTGTATTCAAGGTCATCTCTTATATTCAAGGTCTTCTCCATCGTCATCGGTGTAGTCGGTGTCCTTGACAACTTGTTTGTCATCATCGTTTTTGCCTTTTTCATCAAGATCACTGAAAAGGTACGCACATTGTAGATATTAAAACATAGCACAATGTAATAATATTTTCGTTGTTTTGAATTATGAAATATCTCACAAACTGATCACAACTCGGCTCGTATGAACAAGACGCTGGGTCGCTTGGTGGAGGTACAGGAAATATACGGTATACTCTGTAATATGCGCTATACTCTGACAGATTTGTTCGTTGCGTATCATTATGCATCAGACCTCGGCGAAATTGACGATCGACTTTCGTGTTTTAAGCCTTGCCTTGTTTTTGTCGTTCAGGCGATAAACATTATGATTGTCAATCAGAGCATGATAGACCTGTGTGCATCTATCATCTCTCTGCTGATTGATGTTATCAAACTGGATGGCACTGGCATGTCCGCTGACAGCATCTATGATCAGTTCAACTGTCGCATATGGATCGCTCGCGCGCCGCTTTGGAGCTTGGTGAATACGTCCACTTACGGGCTAGTCATTACGGCATTCGAGCGTTACTTCGCTGTCATCTACCCCATCTGGTACAATGTAAGAACTGAACGCGTCGAGTTCTGTAATTTTTCTAACACTGAGTAATTTTTCGTAACTACGTCGTATCCTTACAGATACGTCAAGTTTTTTTCAACATTTTAGGGCAGTGATTGGTGGCCTGGCGTCTCGCTGCAGATCACCGGCAGTGGCGTCAAGTCGTCGACACCGCTATGCTCCAGTCGGAGTTTGCCAACAAGGAGGAAGGAGCATTGGTGGTTTTCTAAGCCTGTTCCGGGTATGGGCCTATTCTAAATCAGAACACATCGCCAATGGCAGTTCAGATAGTCATTCCGAATTCATCATGCCGATTTATGTACTTTGGTTGTGCTGTCATGCAATTCTCCAATTTTCAAAATTCTTTCACTGACAAAATCAGGAGAAAAATTTGTAATAACAATGTCACTAAAGATCCCACCATACCTCAAGTGTGTCACTGCACTACCTTGTGACATGTTAGTGTCGTAAAAGCACCAAATAAAACAAGACTTTTGTAACAACATATTTTTAGAAAATTAACAACAAAACAACTTTTTGTCCCAGTTATTGTCTAAAGTAACTCACATCATGCAGCTTTACATCAAGTGTTCAATGTGTCCGCCTTGCTGCTTCATGACGCACTGAACTCACTGGCGCAACTGAGTTGTGGTGCATTTACAAGACATAAGGTAGTGTAGCGACACACTTGAAGTGTGGTGAGATCTGATAGTGTTATTGCAAATTTTCTTTTAATTCTGACATTGAAATAATTTTAAAAATCGATTAATATTTGATGACGCTAAAATATACAACAATGGTGCCATTTTGGCCCACCCTGTAGTATTTGCGAATATCGTAGTATTTGCTGATCAAATGTGATGCGTTTCTACCTGAGTGATTCCAACTGCACATTCTGTTGATTGCAGCGTAATGTCAAAAAGCGCATCGTACGTATACTGTTCGTCATCACGCTTTGGGTTGTGATGCCTTCTTTTATAATAATCTTGGCATCTGTCAGAAGCTACATCGTCGACGGAGCATGCGTACCTTGGGGGGCTGGCAGCTCATCCTTAGACGGCTTCGTGGACACAATGGTGGCGTCCATCACTTACCTTATACCGCTTGCACTGATGATCTTCTGCTATTCTCGCATTGTCTACGCACTGTGCACCAAGGTAAAAGCTTATCATTACCTCCGCCAAGGAGGTTATGTTTTTGCCAGAGTTTGTTTGTCTGGTGTGTCAGCAAGATAACTCAAATAGTTATGGGAGGATCTTTCTGAAATTTTCAGGGAATGTCGGAAATGGCAAAAACTACAAGTGATTCAATTTTGGGGGTGATCCGGAAACTTTGAAATTTTCGTTAACATTGCTTTAAATGGGGCATAAGGGAAACCGCTGCCAAACCGAATATGGCGATGCCACCTGGCGAACAACATGGCGTTGGCGGAGGTCTGCGGTCTCTGACTGCTTTTCTAGTTTATCATTTGTCCGAGACTTTAGACTCGGTAAAAACTTTACAGCTCAAACGAAGTAGGCCTACATGATTTGCTTATGCACAGTGACTACGCCCCAAATACTTGCGTTGCGAACTGTGGCCAAACCGCGCCAGTTAGCGACAGGTTTAGGCTACTATTGACAGCCTATGGCAACTTAGCTACGCTGTTACGCTGTATCCAACGGTACCATCGAAAGACATTAAGTGTTTCTGGTGATAAGTATCAAGTACCGCATTTTTACTTAGTGAACCATGTAAGCTCAATAATTTTGGCTTATTTATGTAGCTACGGAAAATATAGTGGCCGTAAGCACCAAAGTCAAAATTAAGATGGAAATCAACATCATACCACATTTTTACGCGCGACAGCAGATATGCCAAGCCAATCTTCACTCTCATCTACATGCCACTAAAGCGTCTAGTTTCAGGACCGTAAAGCTTTTCCAGAAATTTGAAAGGGATTTTCTCGATAAAGGACGCTAAATGAGGAGTACGAAAAATTATTGATTTTGAGCCAAGTTGCTGTATCTCAGAAACGATGCGAGATAGGGTCAAGATTATTATTAATCCATAATAAAACTTTTATAAACCCTTTCGATTGACACGAAAATCAACGGCATTGTTCGACCTTGAATTCCCAAAATAGGGGTTTTAGTGATATTTTAGCGATTTTGGGCTACAGCATACATTTTAAGAGTGATTTGTGCCGAAAGGCTGAATATCGACCTAAAGTAATTTTTTTGAGATGCCGTGTACATTAATGACCTTAAACGACCTTGAAATTTAAAAAGCGGGTTTTTAGTAATTTTTCGCGATTTTAGGCTCAACCTCAGTTTTTTTTCACAAAGAAAACGAATGTCTTGGTTTTGTCGATGCTGATTCAGGTGAACGTTGGATCGAGTCATATCATGAACGCAGCAGGACGCAACGCTGTGGTCACGTCATTGATGACCTGCTGCGGATTCATCGTATGCCTGCCTATAGCACCAACTCCACCCACTTGAGTTGTCGTAGACTTGTTGTAAGCCTGCGACATGCTGTACACGTGCATATTGCTGCAGTCTGTTCGGGTTCATCGTATGCTGGACGCCGAGCGGAATCTTCAACATCATGCGTATCGGCCGCTACATCACCGACGTGTCGGGTCTGTTCTACGACTGCGTCCACCTGATGGCGCTGACCAACAGCTGCGTCAACCCGTTCATCTACGCTGCCAAGTACCGCGAGTTCCAGACCGGCGTCAGACGAATGCTGCGCGTGCAGGTCGCACCCTCAGCCTGACGGAGCGTTATGCAGTGAATACACGGGGCGATAGTCGCGACGACGATCGCTTTATGTATTCACTACATTACTGGATGCCGATTAACGGACAACGGCATCGATCTACAGTCGTACTATAGACGCTGGATCATGAAAAGTGGAACACACATATGGTTTAACATGGCCACCATTTACTGCAGTGATCGAGACAAGACGTTTTCGAAACTGTTGGATTCTTCGATTTTTGTGCGTTCTACCTTTTTATGCGCGTCCCTGTAGCCCTGCTGCAATTTGCTTAGCTTATACAGTAAGCGGGAACACGTGCACATGTAGCGGTGTTAAATGTGATTGTAGCCAATAAACGAACACGATTGTTTTCACATAGTCGTGATTTGAGTAGTTGAACGTTTGTTCATGTAAGTTACTGTGGTATTTGTTATGTTCAAGACTCAAGTCATCTCTTAGTGCGCAATTGCGACTTTCGTCTGCTTATATCCTGCTACTCGCCACAGACTCTCTGCACTAAATCATTTCAAATCGGTGACGTCATTAAACGGTACTTAAAGCACTGTGTTAACGGCGACTTCTCTTTCCTATGGGACAGCCAAAAATTCGACCCCCCGCAGCAACTCGAAACCCCTGACCCGATTCAGATAAAATTTGGTATGGTTGATTACGTCGGCGAGGGGACCCGTCGTACAAACTTTCATGCAAATCCACCCGAGGGTTCTTCTCTGCAAATAGGTGAAATATATACGCAAAAATTTTTATAGAACGAGTATATAGGTGTACCTTTTTTTCAGAAACTCACCTACAGGTCAGACCCCTCGCCTGATTTTTGCGCACGATGGCTTAAACGACGCGATCTCAAGCAAGGATGTGCCTTTTTGGGGGTTAACATTTGAAATTAATATTTAACGTATTTATTCAAAAAAATTAAAAATACATTCGCGTCTATGAGAAAAATTAAACAATTTTTTTAAACGGTCGTATCTCCAATGTGCTGCTGAATAATATCACCTGTTGTAATTTTCGCTGTTTTCGATGTGTTAGTCCTTAAATGTTGCCGTTAACAAGTGTATAAACTAATGCACTGCAAGCGTACTGTTTGGCAATCGTAGTTTGTCATAGCCTACGACATTTTTTTGCGCAACATAGGCTACTTAGGAATCGCGTTTATTATTCTATAATGTTTGTGAACATTGAACTCATTTCGTGCACGTAAATTAAATCATGACTTGCGTGTTTGTAAAATTGTGGTGATGATCACAAAAAACGACAAAGAAACGACAGATTGTCAAAACTAATCTCTTTTAACCTTAAAACGCACTAACCGTCAAAACTCGTTTTTTGCCGGGGCTTTGTCTCGGATGAGCTTTTGACCTGAAAACGAGCACACCGGTTACTCCTGCCTATTCGAAATGGACAGACAGATACACGGACAAGACTCGTAGTGCGGCGTACTATACGTACGTTTATTCGTCAGTAAGACAACACAACAAAGTTAAAACAGAGCAAAAGACAGACAGGAAAAGAAAAGTAAAGACAGTAATGAACTACACTGTGTCCCAAAAAAACATCCCCGACATTTTCGACTGTAACTTGAAAACCAATTAACACATTTTGATAATTTTTGGTAGCGATATTCCTGACACAACTTGCCAACAAAAGACCATTTAGTTTCCCATCTCACCCAACGTTTGTTTCTGCACTACCTGGGAAAAACACAACCAGCGAAATATCACTTTTTTATGCAATGCA
>Ga0209367_1012489_pt1 | contig 11092 bp, 7 predicted proteins | sample WorMetLIZISLAND2_FD_187412 | JGI IMG/M metagenome (GOLD analysis project Ga0209367, IMG submission 187412) | Marine gutless worms symbiont microbial communities from Max Planck institute for Marine Microbiology, Germany - Olavius geniculatus... ... | reverse complement strand
AGGTTCTACAGTATAGGCCTATACCGAATGCATGAAAATACCTTATGCATTTTACCGTTGATTTTTTGAATTTTTTTCTGCGGGAAACGGGATATAGCCCAAACTGCTCAGACCCCGGTCACTGAAGAGGGGTTACGGTGCTCTCTCCCAGATTCCACCCTTTATTATCCTTATCGTCGTCGTCATGATCATTGTTTTATTTAGTCAATAAAAAGAAACAATTGACCAATTAAAGGCTTTAACTTTCTTAAACCCCCTCCCTCTTGGCGCTTGTGTGTGCCTTGCAGACATTGCAGATGAAAACATTTTCGCCTGCAAAATGCACCAAAATGTGCAATTTTAGCTTGGTTTTTGACAATATTTTTCTCGAGCATAGCCCAGATCCCTATACTGGGGAGGCTCACGCCTTAGTCCCCTCAACCCTCCCCCCTCGGCGCTCGTACGTGAGTTGCATATATCTACACAGTTACGCTGCTGATAAAAAACTATTTTTGGCTTGCAAAAATGCATGTAAATGTGCAATTTTGCGTTGACCTTATGAATTTTTTTGAAGGAGGGGACAATAGGCATACTCCCCTGGGAAGGGCTACAGTACCCTCTTTAGTTTCTAGACCTTCACGCCCCTCGGCTCTCCGGTGCCTCTCGCTTCCTGTGTTTCGCTTGGAATCTTCGGTCCTTCCGTCTTCCAGCCGTGTCATTTCCCCCGCCCCCATATTTTAGCAGCATGACGCATCTGTCTGAAGTGTATGCAAACCCCCATTCCAAGTGCCAGTGGCCGATAGACATCTATCCGTCTATGTCATAAGCCTAATTGCTATGTTAAACAATTGCTCTAACCGGACATCCAACACGTGAACGACCAAAGACGTTAGATATTCTAGAATATCTAACGTCTTTGTGAACGACAGACAAAACGCCCACTCACTGAAGAGCAAGATGCGGCAAAGAGAATGCCTTTAATCGCAACCAATTGCAGTATGCAATAGGGGCCTAGGTCCCTAATAAAAATGCGGCAAGAAAAATCTTAATTTATTGTCTCACGTCAGTGTAAGCAATAAAAACATCCGAAGTTTTGAGTGAACACCGTGCACACGTACAGTATGTAGTAACAACAGGCTTAACATTATAACGCAACAAAAATCAACCGTAGCAGACTCACGATGCCAGAGAACGCTTATAGGTTAGTGTTCGATTTGCCGGAGAAGAGGGGTTCGGGAGGGTTTAACATCCCACTGGATGAGGACGACCTATCCAACTTGCATTATATTGCCTTTGTCTATCTGAAGCCCATCGCAGAAGCCGGTGACTCCCCACTGCTTTTTTGACAAATCGAACACTGTTACAGGCCTATATTGGCTCTCTTTTAACAAACAATAGGTTGATACAGAAAACGATCTAAACAGTGCGAGTTCTAAAAAACGCAATATACAAAATGTCATGTTGCGCAATAAGATTAACAAGCGTGCAAAAAGTAAGTTAGTCATCGTCGTTTTTATACAATGCAACAGCAGTTACGTAGGCCTATTTCCGTGTCAAAACTAGTCCTTAAAGAACTCGATCTATGACATAGTTATAAAATACTTTAACTTTAAAAAACTTTTTATACAAAACGGTTTAAATGTCTTATTTTCTCACGTTTTAACATTCTTTTTATAACTGCAAAAATTTAGCGTAAAATGTAGAATGATTTGAAACGATTAGAGTGTAAATCAAATCAGATTAGGCCTTAAAATTGATAAAATAACAAATCATTTTGTACTTAGACCTACGTCAGCCGAGAGTGATGCCAAAATGTGACGAACACGAAAAGTTGCATCAGCTGAAGCTGTGGATTCTAGATAATATACGTCAACTACAAAGTTACATATTTATTTAGCGTATACAAATGTTTTATAAACATTTTATCACAAGTACGTTTTAGCGTGTTTTTAAACAACTTTTTGTAACGTTCAGTACATTTATGCTTCAAGCACGATAGTCACAATGTCACCTTCATCCAGTGGCTTCTATCCCCCACATCTAGAATCACAAGTAATTTGAGAAAAGCTCACGAGACGCGCGAAAGCCTATAGCAGTTCCTGTTCGCAGGTAATCGTAGTCTATCTCCATTCATTTCGTCGTAATTCACTCGTTTACAGCCAAAAATCGCCAAAAAATCACGTTAAATCAATATTTTTAGGGTTCAAGGTCATTCAAGGTCATCGATGTTGATAAATTTAAAAAGCCTGTCACCAGTGCTTGTTATAATAAGCAGCATATCTGTGCCTATCTGCAACCGTGTTCACGCTGCACGACATAATTGCGGTAAAATAACCACTTTTTAGGGGGGTAGCTGTCTTTGACGCCCGCCTGCGCTGGCCTCCTTGAACCTAGAGGGTCAGGACTTGAACTGCTAAAATCTACGTTGAATGCTGAAAATTTCACGTGCAGATTGTCTTGGTCTATCGCCAACCATTCCGTCGCAATTCAGTGTTGAAATGTGCGCTGCATCCAAAAATTGCGAAAAATTCACTAAAAACCTCTTTTTGAGGGGTTCAAGATCGTTCAAGGTTATCGATGTTAATAAATCCAAAAAGCCTGTCACCCGTGCTTGTTATGATAAGCAGCATGTATGCACCTATCTGCAACCGTTTTCACATTATTCGAGCCAATAACGACAAAATGACGTCTTTTTTAGGGAGTACCTCTCTTCGACGCCCTCGTTCGGGGGGAACCCCTGCACCCAGTGGCACGAAATTTTGTCACGATAAACTAGAGACCTTGGGCCAGCCCACAGTAAAGATTTTGTGATCCTAGCTTGCACCGTTTTGATACAGTCCACGAGTGTGACAGACAGACAGACGGACAGACAGACAGACGGACAGACGGACAGACGCCCAGACGATGGCAAAGACGCGCGAAGCATTCTGCTTTCGCGCGTAAAAATCGGACTCAAGTTCTTTTCTATCTTCCCTTCTTCTCCCCTCCCCGGATCCAGGCAGAGCCCTGCCATGACCGGTTTGTGGTGCATTTTGATTTAAGCTTAAAGCAGTGCTTCTAATGATAGCAATTTTGCACGCACCCTTAACAAATTTTCTCCTTTTTTCACTGAATGTATCAAATATAGGGATTGAAGTTCCTGTCTTCATCGAGTTGCTGCTGCTGCTGCTTGCTGAGAAGGCAGTGTTGTCAAGCTCAGTCGTTAGGTGTCCGCTCTGGGTCTAACCATCGCCACGGCGGTTGTGCTCATCATTCCCTGGCCACTGGCTGACTGTGCCGCCGACACGCCGCCGAACGCCGTCTCTTGAACCTAGATAGATTATAGACATATCTTTGAGACAGCGGCGCATTGCATTGCAACCGTTTGTCCAATTTGCGCAAGTACACCCGTCCTATAGTTACTTACTCAAAATAATAAGCACTAATACTCTAATAAAGAAGGCACAGAATATTTATTAGGCAGCCGGATGAATAGTTGATGCTAGCCGGCCCGGCTATATCCGGTAGCCGTGCAAGTAGCCTACAGGCCATCATCATCATCATCATATAATTCGTTTAATGTAAAGTTGACAAGCGCAACTTTTAACAACGCAAGCACAAGATACATAATAAATCGAAATCTAAAAAAAACATGCAAACGGAAACATCTCATAGTTTATAGTTGGTCCACTTGCATGGCTGCCAGATAAATAGTCACCGCGTTAAAATAAACTGAAAATGAATTGTTAATAACAGTGGTCAGCGACGTCGATTTCTGTATCCAACATTGAATTTGAGGAGACGAAGAGCGGCGTGGGGGGCGTGGGGTCAGAACCATCCCCGACTCCCAACAAAAGCAGACGATTTTAGCGCCTCAAAAACGACTTCGCTGACGCTAAAACGCGGCAGCTTTCAGTGTCATCATTCCTCTACTTTTGGAAAGTCATTGGTGTTCCTTCGCCCAAAATTTCCCCCGTCCCTCCAAACGGACTGACGCTCATAATGGCGGACTTTTGAGTATAACCAGTATGCCAATTTATTGCTCACCTCATACTCGGTGCTGATGGCGCCTACTGTGGCGCCGCCGCTGTAGGTGGTCATTCCCATGGCGGCCGGTGACGCGTGCACCTGTACGGTCGCAGTGGTCTGCCAGGCCGAAGTCGCTCCGCCGTGGAACAGCTCGGCCCCGGCGCCGCCAGTCGCGGCCGTGGTGGGCGCCCAGCTCAGGACGCCCCCGGCCCCGGCAGAGGTGACCCCGGAGGAATGGGGTGCCGCTGCCGGCGTCACGGCGGACGTCTGCTGAGTCTCATAGCTCAGTGACGGACCGCGCAAAGCCGTGAACACCGCCGCCCGGCGCTGCGGTGCCCCGCCAGAAATCAGGCCCGCCGGGGCCGGGGCTGCAGGGGCCGGCTGCTGAGGCTGGACGGCCGGCGCTGCTGGCGGTGATGGGTGGACAAGGGCGCTGGTTGTCGTCGTTGCTGCAGGAGCTGCTGGCATTACGATCACCGGCTGGACGCGAGGTATCGCGTACCTTTCAACCACGGACCAAACCACACATTACACACACAAGGTGAGCTACGTGTGTGTGTAGGTAGGCCTAGTTTACTATCGACGCCTAAGACGCTTAAGAAACTCCCGCAGCAAGACCGACGGCCGCATATACATGTTGGCACCAAGCGTCGCAAATTCGCAATCACTGTCAATGAGTACATTTTAACAATAAACCAAACCAGACACAATTTCTAGGCTAGCTTACTATCGGATCGGCACCTATGACACGTGCGCATCTGGAAAGACAGTCGCATGCTGGAACTAAGCCCAGACATATTTGCTTGTTGTTTATCAGTTTCAGTTCGCTTGAATGCAGAACGGCATTAAAATTATCTTTGAAATCAAATACAGTTAATAATTGTTTTTTTTTTAAATAAACAATATTGACAAACGTGAGCTATTCACGGACACATTCCTGATCCGATTTCCGGCTGGTTGACTTTTTGCTATTGTCATTTGATTTTACTATGCACAATTTAATTTTGGTTAGGAGACTAGGCCTACATATATATTGACTTCAATTCAGTAAGAACGGTACCAAATAATTGACGAACAGAGAGTGTAAAACATAACTGCGAACTAGTTCTAATCACTTCTTGGTGTAGTTTGCTATCGACTCCTAAAGCCCTGGGCAATGTACGGACGCGGACGGCAGCATACTTGTCGGCACTAGACTCCGACATCTTTTCTTGTTTCGTCTTTCGACGCCGCCGTTTTGTGGTGAACTCACGAACGACAGAAACTAATTTACGGACTCAGGCGCGTCTGGCGCGGCTCCGGTACCGATTACAAAACTAGGTCTAACCACTCACTGACTACGTACAGTTTATAGGTGGTTAACATTTTAATTTGCCCCTAAATTTTGCCAAAATTGGAGATTTGCAGCACCAAATTTTGTGTTTTGGAAAAAATTGGCCACAGTAAAGAAGACAATTCTCCGACAGGCTAGAATTTATTCAGGAGAAAATTGTCTCTCCCCATACCCCTCCCCCTGCAACGACGCCAGTAATGACTACATAGTCACTGAACTAACCTATGATGTCTGTGATAATGACTTTCATCGTCTGAAGACGTGTCCGAACTCGAGTCGCTAGATGTCTCTTCTCGCTCTTCACGACGTCTGCACCGTGACAGCGTGTTTTACATTAACAACAGTGCTCTAATCGTTACAAGTTAAACACCCACTTTTACTGCTGCAAACTCGCAAAACCCAGCACATCACCAGCGCTTCGGGGTCATTAAGGCGACGTAACTGAACTGAACTGAACTAATATAGTTTACTTTTTGACGAACTGACCAACGGATAAACAGTAGTGCATTAGAGAAGGCACCGTCTAACGGCGTCGGTGACTATGTTACTACGCGCACGTACTCGTCAACCAATGACCAATAGGCTCGCCCTTCTCACCCATTGGTTAGTTTGTCAAAAACTAAACCATGCCAGTTCAGTTCAGTTACATCGCTCTCTACGCGCCTTATGTTACTCAGCAGAGCGCATAGCATACCGGTATTACAAACGCCAAGAAAAATGATTCTATAAAGGTCCGGAAAAGTCGGAAATTACTCTTTACCACATGGCCAATATTTCTTGTAAGTTACATTAAATTTTATCATAAACATGAAGTGTTGTAGATAAACGCTGCAAAGTTTCGTTTGTACTTTATCTGCTAATAGTAAAAAAAACTTTGAAAATGATAAAAGATTCTTAAAAGAGTTTTGAGGTAACTAAAATACAATAAAAATAATTAAGAATTGCACTATAAAACCAGTTAATGCTTAATTCAAACAAGTCTAACAAAAAGTTGATGAAACGAAGCAAAAAATAACGTAACTATAAACGATTTACGAAAAGTTGGAAAAAGTCGCTTGAAAAACAGATGCAGCCTACTGCAAATGCAAACCAAGTATCACAAGAAATATTATTAGATTGTGACCAATCTAATGTACTCCTCGCGCACATCATTTTCTTTTTCGTTCCTTTCAGCTTGTATTAAAAACTCGGCGTATAATTGAGACGCGCTTAATATTATACTAATAGTGACTGGCGTCGAGGTCGTTATTGGAAATTGTCTCCCCGAAGTTCATAAAATATTGCCCAATTTTAGAAACTGAGAGGAAAAAATTTCTAATAATGGTCGATGATGCTAGTTGCTATTTGTCTTGTTATATCTCAACGCATGCGTCTATCTGGCACGTTACGGAGATATAGCGTCTCAAAGATAATGGGGTCACGACTTTGACCTTTTGGAGTCACGTGACTTCATCGGTCACGTGACCATTCGACTCCCGGGAGTCGACTTTCTATTGGTGGTCCATAGTGATAATGCGTCTATGTGGCACAGTTATGGAGATATGGACGTTTGAAGTTCTTCCAGAAAGGCTCTTCCAGGAACAGAGGTCGGTCGTCGGTCGGTCGGTCCTCAATATTACACTGATCTCATATACTCCTCTTCGCTACGCTAGGAACGTAGCGCGCGAGGAGTAAAAAAAGTTTACAGCAGTATACTGTTCCAGAGATTAAAATAAAAGTTAACTATTTAGCCAAACTACTGCATCAGCAGCAGACCTTGGCGACACGATGTGACGTTCGTAGTTGTTTAGTGATATTTCGTCGTCATCAGCATCGTACGCTCTACACAGCAACATCTCAATATCATATTACATGTATACTGGTTTTATATTGTTCTTAATTTTTTGAACAGCTGTGATTAACTGCAGTCAGGCTCGTCGAGAGCCACAGCGGGGCCCGGGAAAACATTTTCGCCTCCCAAACATTATCGCGGGCCCCTCAAAATGATGCATTCTGATGTATTAGATATTTTTAGCGACGGCGGGGCCCCCAAACGTCGCGGGCCCGGAGTAGCTTAGCCCCTACTCCACCCTCTCCACGGACCTGACTGCAGTCTTCCGCCTTGTTGTTCCCTAGCATTAATTGTAATGTTATTTGTACCATCTTTGGCGAAGTAAAGTGAACCGTAACCTAAACAAACTTCTATCACCGATAGATTCGGTAGGTAATTTGCAAATTTTACCTCATTCCGTCCAATGGCTTCAACAGGGTGCGCAAGTGTGACAGACAGACAGAAAGACAAACAGACCGCACGGTACGGCAACATCTGTCGCAATGCACACTTTCAACGATGTCGCCAAAAAGCAGACCTAATACATTGTGAAGCATAAAAAACACACAGCAAAATTTATCAATCATAACTTAAAGGCGGATTATCGGATTTTAATAATTTTTGGTACAACTATTTTTGACACAACTTGCCATAAAACGGTTATTCAAATTTCCACCTCACCCAAAAATGCTTCTGCACTACCTGGGGAAATTACAACACAAAATAAGCGTTTAAATAAACAAAAAACGCCAAAAGCCATCCGTAACATTACTGATAGTAACTTGGAGAAGGATAATGAGATTTTCATAGTTTTTAGTACAAACATTTCTGATATAACTGGCCATCAAATGGCCGTTCAAATTCCCAGCTCACTTAACGTCTGTTGCTGCATTACCTGAGAAAACAAAACAAGTGACATGAGATAAAAAAAAAATCAGTAAATTTAATCATTCCAGGTACGTAACAGCCCTGATCACAGTCCATTCGACAGTATTTGCAGTGCTATGCAGCAGCGAGTTTATGGGACTCTGTTTAGAAATATCAATGAACTTAAGAAGCGACTGGTTGAAGTCTGAAGCAGAACATTATCAACATTGCTATGAACGCATGGAGAATGCATCTCCCTGCCTGTGCTTACACAAATGGCCGATATTTCGAATATTTACTGTCAGCAGTTGCACAACTAGACAATTGGATAAACTGTCAATCGAAGTGCCAAAAATTTGGACAAAATGTGCCAAATGTGCATTATTTTAATCAAATAATGATATTGCATTGAACAAAGATGTAATATTTTGCTTGTTTTGTTTTCCCCAGGTAGTGCAAAAACAGAACGCTCGGCGAGGCTGGAACATAAACAATCATTTGATGGCCAGTTGTGTCTGAAATATTCCTGACAAAAATTGTTAAAATCTGATCATCCATCTTCAAGTTATGATAAAAAAAATTTGGTGTGCTTTTTATGCCTCACAGTAAAGACAGCGGCTTAACGTTAAATCATTTCGACACTTTCTGTATTTTTCGCATTTTCAAGATTTCACTTATATACAGGTCTAACCTGTAAGCTTCGCCAGCGAATGGTCCGTTGTAGCCGTTGAAACCAACAGCTGGACGTGCTGGAGCGGCCGGAAAATACATAGGACCTGGGCGCCCTCGCATTGTCATCGGCCTACAACGAAACATAATTAATTAATTAAATTTACGCAATTATTTTTTCCATAAACACTGGAAAATTATACGTCGTACAGATGTGAACTGAAAATAAAGATTTATGGATGTGAATGCCGTATGTTGTTGCCAGTTGTCGCATGCTTTGTTTCCGATCTCCTGATTCCCTTCGCGGATGTCTGGACTACTGTTAATGGATTTTTCTTGCTTGTTTTTTTTGTTTTTAGTTTTCCCGTTTTGGTTGTCGTTGTTTCTTTTCTCTTTAGGTTGCTTTTTATATTTCAGGCGCTCGTTCTCCTAAGCAACATGCAGTTTCTTGACTCTTAAATTGATTTCCGCACAGGGGTGAGCCTACTGAGTACTTGTTCTATCTCGTTAAACTCGTTTTTATCTCTGTTTAAAACATTGAATCATTATGACGCTTTCTGTATTTTTGTAGGGCCTATTGCAGATTCTAAGACTAGACTCACCTTACACCTTCCCCCGCCGCATAAACTCCGTTGTAGCCGTTGTCGCCAGCTACTGGTAGGCCTACTGGTGGTTCGTCAGCATATCCTCTCGTTTCATTTCTAAGTCAACAATAAATAGGTGAATAAATCAACAAAAATCAGTAAATCAATCACTTCAAGTTTAGTGACCGAGTGGCGTCAAGATAAACGTTACAATAAGAAGATTTCTAACGTAAGTAAGTAAGTAAGTCAGTAACAAAAAACGATAAAAATGTGTTAAGTAGGCCTAATACGAGAGCCACTGCTCGGGCAATGTAGCCTACAGTCCAAAAAAGTGAAATACACACTGCGGAACAGATGGGTTTTGAGAGGGGACAAAAAAAAGCTACGAAAAATGCGGAAATGACGTGTTCACGCAGACTGTTCCAGACACGAGCAGCGGCGACCGAGAAAGCTCGGTCACCGACGACAGACAGTCGGATGCGGCTGACGATCAGTGACGAAGACGAGCTGGAAATATGTAGTCGCTATCTGCTCTGATTGAACTATAAGACTAGAATCTTAAAATCGAACGATTTCGGCATTTTCTACAGTTTTCGCAAATTTAAAGTTTACACACATAGACGCACCCTCCGTAAGCTCCGTTGTAAGGGTTATAGCGTCGTGGTACTGCACCCGGCACGTAAATGCGACCAGGATATCCTCTCATTGTCCTACAATGATACGTTAATTCAGCACATAAAAGGTGCTAAATACACAGCCCATTTTAGACCATTATTCTACAAATTAAGTACTTTGAATATATATGACTTATGTTTATCCTTTACGCTTCATTTTATATATTAGTCCCTAAATTACCTCCTGCTAACACCGTACCATTCTTATTTTGCGTCCGTAAAAGAGATGCATCCCTATCATACAAGAGGTAGCAAAAAATTTACATTTGTTAAATGCTCAAAAATCTTGTAGAACCACCAGTGTCCGGATCCGTGCATCGAAATACTGGAATTCCTTACCAGATTGTAGGCCTATACGAGTCTTACCAACTTTGAATGCATTTAAGTCCTCGTTGAAAATTCATTTACTGTCCTTTTATAATACTTGAGTGATTTTTTTTCTTGACAATATATTTTGCTATGCTTAACATTATTTTTATCAAATTAATTACTTCCTTATTATAGTTGCTTTGCATATATGGTTTCAATTATATATATTTCTTATTATGTTATTGAGACTGTACGGTTAACTGTCAGTGAGCTATCGCATATTACTGTCTTTTTTGATCACTTGTGCAAAATTAACTATTAAGTAATATTTTGTTTGTTAGGGACGAGTCCTAGTAGACCTGTAAGCGAGAGCAAGAGCGAGCGGTAGCGAGCGAGAAACGAGACGAGCGAGAGCGAGCGAGATTTTTCCCGTGAGCGAGCGACAATATATACGAGCGAGTCGAAGCGAGCGAAATTCAAAACGGCACGATTTTCTCGTGTTGTAATGCTACAAATTTAATTTTAAAGTGGCAATATAATTGTTATCTCATAATCCCATAATTCCTTCATTTTTATCAATAGGCGATTCTCTACAACTACCACGTAATGCACGTATGCCTTATTATGGGTGAAATGGAAGCTTTTTAGTCCGCCCGAAAGCGATAGCTTGCGGAGCGGACTTATGTTTTACGCATGATGTTTTTTTTCCGAGCATGAGATCTCCGAGATGCGTGGGCCGGCCGGCTTGAAATTTTGCAAGATGGTCAGTACTAGGCCGAATTTTATAATGCCGGTCCAAAATTTTGGGGGGGCGCACCCCAAAAAAATTTCGGGGGCGAAAAACATGCAAAATTTGGCC
>Ga0209367_1012488_pt1 | contig 11094 bp, 7 predicted proteins | sample WorMetLIZISLAND2_FD_187412 | JGI IMG/M metagenome (GOLD analysis project Ga0209367, IMG submission 187412) | Marine gutless worms symbiont microbial communities from Max Planck institute for Marine Microbiology, Germany - Olavius geniculatus... ... | reverse complement strand
ATTTGACAACCCGGAGATTGCAGCACTAAACCCGGAGCCCGGAGGCCAGAGGTCAAAACCCGGAGACTCCGGGTCAAACCCGGAGGGTTGGCAACCCTAAACCCCAATCCCTAACAGTATCTACAACGAAATTTTGTTTAGGATATACAGTAATATTTTTTTAAGTATTTAGGATATGGCTAGTCTTGTAAGGGCCAGTCTGGAATTCAACACGCGATAATATCGCCCCAAAAACCATTTTTGCCGTTTTCAAGTGTTGACTCATATCGCTCTTACATAACTTTGTAAACTGTAAAAGTTTTTTGCTCTAATTCATTTAAATCTGCTGGCTTTCGGACACCGGCGTACGGTCGGCCTTACCTAGCCGCAACTGGGCTTTTTTCTGGAACTGCTGCGTACTAGTCACAGAAGTTTTTTTCAGATGGATTGCGTGGCGAGAATGACTGATCGCCTGTGGCCATCGTGGCACTAATGGGGTCAAGCGGTCACAGTCCTACGTGGCTCGTGCCCACACTGAGATTAGAGCGGTTGTTGAACCCATTACGGCACGCACAACGCACAGCCTAGCCTATGCCATTACCATTACCAAGGCTGTATTGTACAAAGAGACCCCTAAGCCGCCGCCATAACCGCCGTCGCCGACAAATTTTTTTTCAGTTAGCCGCCGCCGGCAAAAAAGTTAATGGCTAAGCCGGCCGGCTTAGCGGCCGGCTTAGCCGATATAAGATTTTACGCGTAACCACCGGAAAGAAATTCGGCTAGCCGAATTTTGTCAAATTGATGTAACGCGAACTAGTCGTTTAACTGCTTGCGTGCATGATTGCAGCGACGTCGTTTGATGTTGACCACTATATGAATTCATGTACCCCAGAGGAGTAAGATAAAAAAAATTTTAGGACACTGGCAAATTTATGAATAGCCATCTCCTAATGTTCTGAGTAAAGTCGCTCAAGTGTAGCTTACTTCGGAATAAGCTCGTCATCAGTGCCTGTTGAGTGCATGTTCATGCACTCAACATGAGGGACTCGTATCAAATGGCATACGATCGTCTATCGGGCCGGAAAAACTAAATCGAGAGTTGGTCATGAAAACTTTCAGTTTGCTACAATCGACTGTGACTACATACTGTCTAGTGTCTATAGCTAAGTTCTAGCGGGTGGCGCAAAAAACGTTTCGAACTTCGCGTAACTATGAGGGCGCGTATACTTTATAGAGATAAATTTTCTTTCGCACATTCGTAGACCAATATGCACTCTTCCTCACTTATAAATTTCAATGATTTCACTAATGACACCACTGAATGCCGCTTAATGACGTAAAAATCCAATTATGTAAAGACAGCGTTCCGTCACACCGCATCAAAGCAACTCAAATTGCCTTCGACACAAAACGCCCGATTTAATCAGCTCATAAAAATGTACACCGTATTTAACAGATTTGAATCCCCACTCACTCATTATTTAGTTTGGGATACCTGGCAAAAATTTGTCTATGTCTATGAAGGAATGCGTAAACCGTTTTTCAAAGCTCAAATATCTGTTCAGAATGTTATCAGAGACAAATGGCACCATGTCGACGTCAGACAACCAGAATCAGAAAAGCCATACAGCAGTGGAAAAAGCGTCTAGCAGCAGTAGCAAAGGAAAATGGAGAACATACTTAGCACATATTCTGCTAATTAGTTGACTAATAATTCGGCCTACTGTGGTGACGTTTTGGCGTAGCCTGCGTACAAGCGGCAAAGCAAATGATAAACCGCTTGCAAAAATTGCTTTATGGCGTGTGACGCTATCTTGTTTGTATCACGACTAATAGAGAAGTATTCAGGCAAAAATTGCTACACATATTCGGAGATGTTTGGTCATTACACATATGCTTTTGCACTGATAGGCTACATTTCGACTGCTCGGGTGAATAATGCCTGCAAATGTTCGGGACGTTTTTTGCGTCACCCGGTATAATAACTTTATAAGCCCGAGCAGAATCGTGTATTTAGACCTATGTATGCGCGTAATGTTGTTACTTCTCAACCTACAAACAGCGGACATTTCTTTAGTCTTGCAACTTTTTTATAGTTCAGTTGCTTACGCTAACTGAATTCTATTTCACGTGACCTGAAGGACAGATCTTTTCGACGAATAACTGCACAGCGGAAGCTCTCTAGCGCGTTTTTGTTAGTTATCCAAATTGTATTGAAAAACAAGAAAAGTGCAAAATTTAAAGTGTGAGCTAAGGTAGTCTTACGTACTCGTAGGCTTATAGCACCAATATAGTTATAAGTAAGTAAGTAAGTAAGTAAATGAATTATAAAGCGCCAAAGTCTCAGAAAGAATCAGGGCGCATAGGATGATAGACGCTAGGTGGCAGAAAAGGCTGACTGAAAGTAGTGGGTTTTTAAGTTACGTCTGAAGGTAGCCAAGGTTTGACATTGACGAATTTGAGGAGTTAAGGAGTTCCAAATTTTCGATGCAAAGACACGAAAAGAAGGGAAACCAAAGGATAAGTTATGCCGTGGAATTGCAAGTAACTGACTGGTAGAAGAGCGCGTGGACACTGAGGATTTATGATATTGCAGAAGATCAGTAAGGTAAGGTGGATGGCCAGTGTGCAGTGTCTAATGAGTTGAGGTGGCGAGTTTAAATCTTATTCGCCATTCAATAGGTAGCCAGTGGAGTTGTTTGAGAAGTTCAGTCGATGAAGAAGAACGATAGGCCTGCTGCATTACGACTATGAAGGTTAAAAGGTTAAAGATACTGTATAGCTTTTTTATAGGAAATCTATCACAGAGCTATGGAGCGCCACCTGTCGTATGGGATCACACAAGTGTTACCTGCCACCCGACAAAGGTGAACGCGCCCCGCCTTAACCCCAGCCAGATAGGCTGGTACTCGATTTACTTACCCCGGAGGGACGGAAGGCCAAGTTGACGTAGGCGGCTGGTTACATACTGAGATGGTTTACCTGCCCGTAGACACTCGCCCATCCAAGTGCTAACCGGGCCCTCGTAGGTTAATCTCGTTGATCGGACACAACACGTTACCGCTACGCCACGCCACCAACCATAAAAGTTAACTAATGGCTAACTAGCCTACAAGTTCTAACAACGATGTGTGTGTGTGGCATTGGAGTTTTTTTTGAATTGGTGCTTCATTCACGTCTGGACTCTGCGTGATGGCATTAATATGAACAATCGTGTGTATCTGCATTACAGCTTTATCCTATATAAATTATAAACCATTTTTTGTTTATATAATTAACAATGAATAAATTATTTCGTGCACAGTTAACTATATACGGCTTAATTAGCCATTTGCAGATAATTCATTCAAGTTATTATGCATGGTTATTAAATGTACTGCTGCAGTTGGCAGTGCAATTTTCGACTAGTCGCCGTAACCGCCGAATTTTTTTTGGAACCGCCGCCGCCGAAAAAATATTCGGGTAGCCGCCGAAAATTGTAGTTAGCGAAGCGACACTTTAAAAAAAATCGCCTTAGGAGTCAATGTACAAAGCTCTAGTCGCCCAACGTCACCGCGTAGAAGAGTAGGGGCCTAAATTTGTCAACTAATACGATTTTACTGATGTCTGCAGAGCATTATAGGCCTAAAGACGTGTATTGTCTTGTGGAGAAATTCGCATTGCCCACTACGCACATACCTCGATGCACTAGCTATAACGTGCTTTACGCTAAAACGTTTCTGTTTTATATGCAATTTCGTCTCAAGATAAGGTTGTCCAATCCAGACCTTTCCAGCTTTCCCAGAAAACTTTTACACAAGTGAGCACGTAACTTTATTATTTGTAGCTTTAGGTCAAGTACAAAATTCTTAATAAATATTTATCTTTTCAGCCTTTAATAACCAAAATCTTAAAAATTTATAAATGTTATGAGTTTAAGCGGTTTAAAAATAAAATTGTATAAAATTGTATAAAATCGTATAATTTTAAGTTCTTACAACCAATACTAACAACAAACCCAGCTGTCGCTAGGATAGCCGACCATATACTCAGTATACTTCAAGTATACTACATATATATACGACGTATACTTCAAGGTCATTCAAAGTCAATGATTTCTATTTCATCTGACAGGATGATGACAATGTGATAACAGTATTAATATAGTTTTGTTTGATAATCGTGTAGTGGTTATCTACTTCGGGCGGAAATACAGGCCTTTGGCCTGCTTCCGAATATCCATTGATGATGATGATGATGATGATGATGGTGTATGGCCGTTGCTATTAGTAAATAAGCCTAATATTAACATTGGCCGTGTCTCTCACCGTTATTGAGATACGGTCAGTTTTCCTTTGAAAACGCACATTTTTTCTACCCCCCCCCCTTACATTCAACCCAGAGTTTGAAAATGTTTCCCTTGCACTAGATGGCTAAAATTTTGCATGTCTAGGTCTACGGCATAGAACTAATTACATGTGTAAAAAAGTTTACCCACTACGACCTACCGTTTAGACATAATACATCCGTTATAGACGATAGACGGACGGCAGACGGACGAACGACAGCCATGCCATGAGCTCCACCGTTACTTAAGTACGGTCGGCTAAAACTGGTCCAGAAAGTTGGTAAACAAGGAGTTTGATTAATGTTTTTTTCCGTAAAATTGCAGCTGCTGCATAGGCTTACCATTAATCAGCAACAATGTCACAATCGCGTGCTTGGAACATGCTAGCTTTCTGACATGGGGGTCCTTACCTCATTTCGGTGCAAATTTTCTGGACAGTGAGTTAGTGATCGAATTTTGAACCTCGGTCAAATCGATACAGTTGCGAGAACTTACGACATAAAACTCTCTGACATATTGGTACTTTGTGACTCACGGTGTATAGCATATAATTTTATAGTCCAAACTCAACGTAGTCGCAAATCAACGACTTGCGTAGGTTTAAGTCTTACTTCACATAAAACAGCGCGTCGGTTTAATGTTCCATGGACCGTAGGCCTAAATGTAGACCTGTAAAAGTGCTGCCTTCATTTCTGGTGCCTCTGGCGCCGTCATCGACGACTGTTTCATGACGGAACTAATCAAGTGCGGTATGTCATTAAAGTCGCAGCTACATACGGCGTCACGGCAGGGCATCATTTATGAGCTCGCTGTGTTGCAGCACCATCATAGCTCCTCGATCGCGCCTCTGATGTCAACAGCGCCATAAACGACATGCGATCTAGGCCTACATTAATATTGTTCACCTATTCACGTTGTATTCTCCTATTCTGGGACGCAGTTTTCTGCACTGTATATTAGCACCCTGCAAAACCCATGCCAATGTTGCTTCATCTCTCTTTTGGAATCTAATCAACGTTGACGTCGTGATATAAAGAGACCATTTCATGAACGATATATAGATGCTGGTCCAAAAAGCGAACCAGTGCACTTATGCCAAACAGTATGGTGCTAAGCACTTTAAGAACATAGGCCTTATTTTTTAGTTTCGCACGTCGCACAATATTATTTTGTTGCCGAGTTACGCTTTATCGCTTTTTCGTATGGTAGTAACCATTAAAATTCCACCACACCTCGAACGTGTCGCTGCACTATCTTGTGAAATGTAGCGTCATCTTGTCAATAATAAACACCATAGGGTATGCCTAGATGCAGCAACCTGATTGGGCGGAATAAAAATTTAAGGTTAAAAGATGGCGTATAGCTTTTTATGAAAAAACATCGCACAGCTACGGAGCGTCACCTGCCATATGGTATCACAGTATTACCTGCCACCCGACACAGGTGAACGCGCCCCGCCTTACCCCAAAGCAGGCAAACAACTCGATTTACCTACCCCCGAAAGACAAAAGGCTGAGTGACCTTTGTGCTGACCTGGCGGGTTTACCTGTGCGCAGACTGCCACCCATCCAAGTAGCAGCCACCTGATAACGACCCGACCGGGAGTCAAAGTCAACGACGTTACGATCGTAAGTCCATTACCAAGCCACCTTAAATGACATACTAAATTATTGCTTAATGATGCAGATCTACCATTAAGCGTGCAGGTGAAAAAAAATTCGAAATGCGGTTAATGTTTGACAAGTTGCGAAGTTACGCAGATTGGTCGAAGCAGGCTTAGCCTAGATCTTTTTACGGGCCATGTGCACAACGTGGGAGACTGAATGGCAAAAAAGGAGCATTGCACTGCTATTTACGAATTCAGGGATAGCTGCGGAGGCTAGAATGTGACGTAATAACATTGACCACGCTTGAAAATTACATTTTTGACGAGAGGTAACGCAAGGTCAAATTGCTACGGCACGTTGGCTTATAGCATCTTGCTGCGCTTCACGGCGGCGATGGTTTTCGCATGCTGCTGCCGGTGTAAATTATTTACATGCATCAACTGCGTTTCACAGCGACGTATACGAGACCACTAACTGACTTAGCTAGTAGGATTCTAGGTTTAACGTAAGATGCTTAAAGTAAGCCTCTCCAGGGTCGAGATGACAGCAACTACTGAGGGCCGGTTTCTGGATCTCCTCGTCTCCTCGTGCGTTTTGAAGACATTGCTATACGGTAAAATCGTTTTATAGTATCACATTCTTCAATTAACTGCTTGCAAAATGGTACAAAAGTTGCGTTAAATACGATAACTACGATCGATGTTGGCCAGTTAATTTGACGGCCATTTTGACCGTTGGTTAGTGCAACGGGGAACGTGAGTTATGCAAATCTGTCAGTTAACACTAACTTGACCGGCCAGTTAAGATCCAGAAACTGGCCCTAAGATGCATACCACGACTATAGAGAGATGGGGTACGCTCAAAGTATTCAGTGACTATATAGGCCTAGTTTTTAATTAAACAGGTCGAAGGTTTCAGCCCTGTATGTAATGGCTCATCATTTCTTTTATGAAATAAACTTTTTTCTGTTTCATTAAATTTAAAACATTTCGCGGTGTCGATTATGTTTCGATGGATATAATTAAATGGCCGTAGTTAACTGCCGCAAGTCTTGCGCGCCTCTTGACGACGTTGTGCGCTCTATCAATTAACTAATGCTTACTTACTTACATAATTAAAGCTATTGAGCAGATGTCATTAGTTTACAGTGGGCAACAGTGGCGTACTTAAGACGCTCTTTCATAGCAAAAGAAAAGCTTAACGAAACGTGAACAAGAAAGCCCGGCTGTCGCTAGGAAACACGCGCCTATATATGACCTATACAGTGTCTGTGCGGTACTGACCTATAAGGTCATCCAAGATCGATGATTTTCATTTCATGTCAAAGGGCGTATGCCACGTCCTATTAGCGATTAATAGTAAGCTAGGCCCTATCTCTCACCGTTTCCGAGATATGGCCAGTTTTCTGTTAATAAGCGCACATTTTTCCTTCCCCTTCCGTTCAACCCCAAATTTGAAAATGTTTCCCTTACACTAGATCGTTGAAATTTTGTATGCCTAGGTTAAGGGCACAGTGTTAATTATTCGTGTAAAAAAAATTTTTTACGACGTACCGTTTTGCACAATACATCCGTTACAGACGACAAACAGACAAACGACGACGACGGACAGACGATACATCGTGCCATAGATGCCTTACTGTACAGCATAGCTGTAGCGCGTCAAAAATTACGAGGTGAGTATTTGACCGGCAACCGGTCAAATATCCTGTGCCCAAAAAATTAATACATAGCCTACAATACATACAATACATCGTTTATTACGCCAATGACAGAACAGCACGTACATATAAAATATAAAATACAGTCATAAAATCGTAAAATCGTAAAAATGCAATACAAAAACTAAAACTCGATCTCAGCAACGAACGAATTACAGATAGTCATTTTTACGTGCGAGAGCTAGCATAGCTATAGCGCGTACTAGCTACGGTAATTCTGTCCGTCCGTCCGTCACGACCCGGTACAGTTTCAAGCCCGGGTGAGATAAAGACTTTCGGTTTTCACCATATGATAGCCTAGAGCCTCCAGTATTTCAAGACAAAATTTCATGCCGCTGGGTAAGGGGGTTCCCTTGAATGAAGGGTAAAAAAAGGTGCACCCGTTCCTAAAAAAAGTTATTTTGCCGCTATTGGCTGCTTTAGTGTAAAAACGGTAGCAGATAGACACAGATATACTGCTCATCATAACAAGCATCGACAAGGAGCTTCTTAGTAATGTCAACATCGATGACCTTGAACCCCAAAATATAGAGTTTCAGTGAATTTTTCGCGATTTCGCGCTGCGACACACATTTCAAGAGTGAATTGTGCCGAAATGGCTGGGGATAGACCAAGACAACCTGCATATAAAATTTTCGCCATTGAATGCAGATATTATCAGTGTAAGTCCCAACCCCTAGATTCAAGGAGGCCTGCCCACGCGGGTTTCAAAGAGGGGTACCTCCTAAAAGTGGTTGTTTAACCGCTGTAAGCCTAAAAACTTTTGCAGATAGGCACAGACATGCTGCTTGTTATAATAAGCACTGGCAACTAGCTTCTTAGGAATGTCAACATCGATGACCTTGAATGACCTTAAACTTTAAAAATAGGGGTTTTAGTGATTTTTTTGCGATTGTTGGCTGCAGAAAAGTGAACTGAGCCAAGATGGCTGAAGATAGACCAAGAATATCTGCGAACAAGAAATGCTATAGGCTCTCGCGCGTCTCATGAACATTAGCTCAGATTTTTTGTTGTATTTCTAACGGACCCATAAATGGACATTGTTCCATATTTACGTACAACAGCAGCAAAGTCTCTAAGTACCAAACCTGACAAAGTATACAGTATGAAATTATCACTATTGTACACCTTATTATAGAGAAGCAGTTTAGTCTAGTCTATCTGACACGTCAATGGCATGTTGGAGCAAAAGTGCTGTAGGCCTAACGGTTTAACGCTCTCACGCCAGCAGCAGTTAATGCGTAAAACAATTATTTCAGAAGAGGAAACCTAACTTTAAAATATGTAGCACTATATCCCATTTCATATTTTCAAATACCCCACTAGTGAGAAAGACATGCGGAACAGCAAGTTAAGCCTTGAATGAAAATGAAGATAAAGGAAGGAACAGAATGACAAAAACACGTAGATGGGTGACAGTGAGTGATAATGATAATGATAATGAGCAGATACTTTGGCTAAAGTAGCCTCTAAAGACAACGCAAAGTTGTATAGCTGTTTTTACACCCATGCACTTGTTTTGTTTTCCTGCGGTGACTGCTTCGTATAGCGCTGTAATATTATACAATATTATGCCTATCAGCACCGCTGATCCGTTCTTGGCCGACTGGCAGGATCGGCTGTACATAGGCATAATAAATATGGATTATGCAAATGAAGAGTCATCCAAGCCACTTTGACTCTAGGCATCAAGGGCCTCAATCGTTGGGGGCGGGGGCCAGGACCCCCAATATTTGAACATGTCTTGTGCACTAAAATCATATCAGAGGGAAGCAGGAATAAAAACATTTTTTCTTGCTTACTCGTTACACTATCGTTTTACCAGAAATTATATTTGAGGCTAATACCCCGTGTACACGATCGAGCAAACATCAAGCAAACGTCGAGCAAATGTATTCAAAATACACATGCTAATTGCTCGACGTCTGCTCGACGTCTGCTTGATGTTTGCTAGCATTCATCCAGATAGCTCGACGAGCTATAGTAATTACAATGCTAATTAAGAAATCGGTCGGGTTGTAATTGGAAGGCCTTTATAACACGTGATCAGCTGTGGGCTAAGCCTAGGCCTACATTTGAGCCAGGGGCGGAATTCCATCAGGTTAGCGAAGTAAAAGTAATAACGTCTGCTATTTTTAAAATGCGATCGACCTCTTCCAGTTTTGCCACACGTCCGTATGCTGCGTTTTCACATTGGCCAAAATGTGCCATACAACAAAATTAGTTATCCGTGCAAAACTTTTGCCAAATGCTTTGACTGCAAAATTCTCCAGTTTTTACGCGCGAAAGCAGCTACTGCTTTCAGCGCGTCTTAGCCATCGCAATTCGTTTGCGATTCGTCCGTTTGCCCGTCTGTCCGTCCGTCACACGAATGGATCAGTCAAAAACGGTGCAAGCTAGGATCACCAAATCTTTACCTTCGGCTGCCTGGAAGACTTTAGTTTTAGGAACTATAAAGCTTTTCCATAAATTCGAAAGGTGTCACCCGAACGAGGGCGTTAAATGAGAGAGGAGTGGGCAAAATTTGCGATTTTTGGCCAATAAGTAGCTGTATCTCAGTAACGGTGCGAGATAGGGCCTAGGTTACTATTAATCACTAATAGGAAATCATACACTGGCTTTCGATGGGCGCCGAATTCAATGACCTTGAATGACCTTGAAAATAGGGGGTTTTATGGATTTTTTTGGCGATTTCGGGCTGCGACACAAGTCTATATCATTCACAAGGTGGCGCCACGGAACTATTGTTACGCGATCCAGATAAAGAATTTGATACTTGTATATTAACTTAGCATGAACATCCCAGTTTTCAGTTAAATTAATTAACCGGAACTGCTATAGGCTTTCGCGCGTCTTGTGAGCATTAGCTCAAATTTCTTGTTTAGTTAGGAGCCGCACTAGGACATGCATCGCAATGCAACAGTCACACATGCAGAATTCTGGTATTGCAGATGCATCGGAGTGAGGCAAGCCGCATTAGTGTTTAAATGTGTCGTCCCTACGTCTAGCCGATGAGTGACGGAAGTGATCGATGGTGTGATGAAATCGAATTAAACGCTCGCTGACAGAGACAGTCAGAGAGAGAAGGACAAAGAGACAGAAAGAGATAGAGAGAGAGAGTTTGCCAGCGCCACTCAGTGCGCGATGATCACGTGATGCTGGAGCTGTGACTCTCAGTCGTCGCCGGCGATACGCTGTCACGCTGTTTAAACCACACCCAGCTCGCACTGCTATTTTCACAACTTGCGGCGGCAGTCGTGTAACATAGAGCAAACGACGGTGTAATCGATGCGATCTGAGCGCGGTTTAAGTACGATACACCACTGTCTGGAGTAGTATAAACCATGGGCGTTGGAAGTGTCTGAAAGTTGGGGGAGCAAGCAGTGGCCGGGGCCATGGCGAGCACGTGGAGCGCGAGCCTATAATGGGGGTCTGGGGCGGAGCCCCCAGCGGGGTCCAGG
>Ga0209367_1012487_pt1 | contig 11095 bp, 6 predicted proteins | sample WorMetLIZISLAND2_FD_187412 | JGI IMG/M metagenome (GOLD analysis project Ga0209367, IMG submission 187412) | Marine gutless worms symbiont microbial communities from Max Planck institute for Marine Microbiology, Germany - Olavius geniculatus... ... | reverse complement strand
GTTCGCCCCCAGGCTTGTTCGCCCCCTGGCTGATTCGCCCCCCATTGAATATACCGGTGATTCATTATTAAGGCTTGTGTTTCAATTTACAGAAAGGCAACAAGTAAGTGTAGCATCACGTCACTGATTAATAGTTACTTCAATTAACTTTATACCTGACAAACTCAATAATAAGTGATCACAGTTCACAAAATCAGTAACCTTTGGTTTCATTGCAGAGGCGGAACTATTATATATAGCCTATACCTAGAATGCTTAAAAATCGGCTAATGTGCCAACGTCAAGCTTCCTTTGAAATGAATTCTTACAGGTATACTTGGGTCTAGGCCTAATAACCGCTTGACGAATGCCTAGATCTATAGACAGCATCAGACATCACTGCAAACATTCTAAGGCGAGAAAGCGCACTAGAACTCTGTATAATAAAATACAGGTATAGGCCTATAATGATTTTATTTATTGATGTGCGAATAGAGTTTTTACTCTGAGATCAACCAAGAAGTTAATCGACGCGTTTCGGTCATACTAGATACAAAAAGAAGAAGATTTTATTTCAGAATTAAACAAAGCATTGAATATTCACACAATCGTTTATTCTCATCATCATGCATAAACTGTCTAGGCCTAAAGAATTGATTACGTATAAATCTTGATGTCAAATTACCGGTATTCAACAGAGGCGAAACGTCCATGGTGAGGGGGCGAAAAAGCCAAGGGGTGAATCAGCCAGGCACACGGGGTGAACAAGGCAGGGGGCGAAAGAGCCAGGGGGCGAATCAGCCAGGGGATGAACAAGCTGGGGAGCAAACAAGCCAGGGGGCAAACCAGCAAAGGGGCGAAAAAGCCAGACACCTATCCCAGAATCATTTTGCTAAGAACAAATAATTTTGTATACCTAATAATTTCTACATTATTTCATTTGTATAAAACTGCGAATGGATATCCAATCATTAGTCCTAGAGACATTAAGAAATGACATCTAACCCTAACCCTAATCCCAAACGTCTAATGTTCAATAACCTCGGTTCTTTGACTGCCGTCGACTTGGCACACCCGAATCCTAACTCTGAGCCAAACCCTATCCCTAATCCTAGCAATATCTCTAGATACGCCTTACGTCTAGATCGTTATTTCAAACTTCCTGGCTGGGAACTATTGTGATAGCGTAACCTAGTTCTAAGCTGTCCGTACTGTCCGTCAGCTCTAGGCTAATACTTAGGACGAAGTTCTTTGTCTAGTGATAGCGTAGCCGACGTTGGCGGCGGAGTTCAATAGCAATAGCAAGCAATAGCAATGTACACTCTATACTGATACTGAATATGACGCTGTGTGCCATGGCTAGTGATAGCGTAGACCCTTTCAATTGGCTAAAGACAAGTTTAACAGATGTTCGCAAAATAACGGGTTCAAACCTCTGTTAATCGACTCCGTTGTATCATCGGCTGATGCCATGACGTCCAACAATAGTCAAACCAAGCACTTACTGACGATCACGTCTGCTTTCCGTTAAAATACTGCAATTAAAATGCAAAAGCACAACCAACGAAAAACAACCACAATAGGTGGGCGTGGCACTTATCTCTTTACATGTAGAGATGGGCGGATCCACACAATGATTATTTATTTTTTGTTTCTTTTCATGTTTTCTTGGTAGTTGGTATTATCTTTTCTATTCTGTTTACATATATCACGCATTAGTGGTTATTTTGTAGCTTCTACACATTTTTTATGAAAAACACTCATGCTCTGCAATATTTCTAGATATTTGGTTTATTCTTTCTGACTTTACTGTTACCTAGCGAAAACAAATGTAAAAGTACGTATTGCGTCCAGTTGTAAACCGAATATACGAGATAAAAAGTACATAGTATATTTGGTTAAACTATACTGCCAAAGCTAAAATCAATAATAGGCGCGCAGTTATTTAAATATCTTACTGCGACAACAATGCATTGATTTTGCCTTTTTTAAGTTTATGACACAATAAAGACACCCATTTTTTGCACGACATCTTATTTATGACCAGATTCGCTGGACTCGGGTCTCTTCATCATGGCTTGTGCAACAAGCTGACGTCTCGTTCAATTGCGTCACATTGTTGTCTATTAGGCTTATACTGTGCACAATTTTTGACGTGCTTTTTACGCGCGAAAACAGCTACTGCTTTCAGCGCGTCTTAGCCATCGCAATTCTGTCCGTCTATCCGTCCGTCCGTCACACGGGTGGATCAGTCAAAAACGGTGCAACCTAGGATTACCAAATTTTCACCATCGGCTGCCCGGAAGACTCTAGTTTCATAAAGTTTTCCATAAATTCGAAGGGGGTCACCCTGAACGAGGGCGCTGTACGAGAGGGGGGTGGGCAAAGTTTGCAATTTTGGGCCAAACTCGCTGTATCTTGTAACGGTGCGAGATAAGGCCTAGGTTACTATTAATCACTAATAAGAAATCGTATACTGGCTTTCGATTGGCGCCGAATTCAATGACCTTGGATGACCTTTCAAACGCCAAAATAGGAAATAGCGATGGCACCATCTGACAGCTAGGGCATTGATCAGTTCCTATAGGCTGTCAATAGCAACCAATCTAACCATGCCGCTAACCGAAGCGCTTTGGCCACATACCACAATTTGCAATGCAAATATTTGGGGTGCCGTCAGTAGAGCCAATGGAGGAAATACGGAAGTTGTAGGGGTTCGACTTCGTACCCCAAAGTAGCCATAAAGCAACCCTATTTACTTCTTCTGACAGTTTTTCAGTAACACGTACCATTTAGCCACAACACACGCATTACAGACAGAAAATAACAGCGTACCTAAGGCTCAAACTTAACATTCGGGCAAAAATGATAAGTGAGTAAATGTACTTGAGAATACTAATATGGAGAACATGTGGAAATTCTTTTTAAATAGTCCTTGATTTTGGCTGAATTATTTAAAGCGTATACTGTGAAAAAAATAGCCAAAAAAGCAAAAAGACAACAAACTGGACACTTCAGTGTAATACTGGCTCTAACATGCCAGACAGCGTAACAAAATTAATGAATTACAATTAATTATAATAAGCAATGAATTAATTATACACAACACACATATGCACGCATGCATGAATGCAACAATCTGCAAAAGCACAACTGCACCACATAACAGAACTACATGTACGTGAAAATTAGTAAAAAATAACCACATGTTAATTTAATAGTACATTGCAACTGTCTTCAAACGTCGGTGCCACAGACAAATTCTCCGTCAAACAAGACAGAAAAGTTGACTTCAGCCACAAAGCTATCTACAAACGATCACGCTAATAAGCGATCTCAAACCTCTGCCGAGAATGTTGTTGCCACCTGGCGAATACAAACGACTTCATACGATCTGCTATCTGCTATCTCCTATTGTAAAGAATCCTGGAAAACAATCCAGTATCAAGAAGTGAATGCAGATCACCAACATAACAGCGACATGTAGTGCCAAAATTTGAAGTCCGTGCCCCCCCTATCTCCTTACTTGTAGATAACTGATGCCTATATTGGTAGAGCAGAGCTTATTGGAGCCCAACTGCGGCTGTTGACAATAGGCATATGGCGTCCGATCTAACAAATCATTTTACGCAAATGTTACAGTCTACCAGCATCTAGCAACCACACCGTTAAGTGATGAAAAAACGACTCACTAATGTGATAAACGGTCTTAATTAAAAAACTAAGTATGGCGCCTGGTGACTGGTAGCAGCTCATTAGCAGAACGGCGAAGTCGTAGGGTCGATTGTTTTGAACATGTCTTTCAACGAAACTTCGTCATTCGGAGATTCCTCGTCTGTTAGTTCAGAGCTGGGCAGCAAAAATGAAGGCTGGCCCAAGGTGGCACCGTACTTTGACAGTGGCGACACCTGTCCCTCTCCGTCCGAACTATGCCCACCGCTCGGACATGGCTCCAAGATCCTGGACTTTTCCAGCTGATCGGTAAACCCAGACGATGGACTAGGTAATTCCCCAGATCGCACGTACTCGATCTCGAAGTCCTCCTGTGAGTAACTTCCCCCTGCTGCCGCCGACAAAATGTCCGCACGAGACTTTGGAGACATAAATCCTCCGTCATCGTCCTTCAATACTGACCGCATCTTTTTCTTCTTGTAGCGTGGATCATTCCTGTAGTCTATCACCTTCTTGTCTGACAACGTCGAAGTCTCGAATCCACCTGAAGGTCGTCGCTCCGGGACCTCAGCGGATCTGGTTGGGAGTGGATCCTGCAAGGCTTCCGGCATCCTGATGTCAGCACTTGTCGGCAGCATCGGTGATAATATCGGCGGCTTTGGCGGCTCGAATCCGGGACTGGGCAAACTGCTTGGTTTTGTTGTGGCCGGCAGAAGTGGCAGCTGGGTTCCGATCGGTGGTAAGATAATGTCGGGAAGTGTGAACGGCGGTGGTGAACTCTTACGTGGTGGCCCCGCCAGCTGTTCCGGTGGTGGAACCGTGGAAGGCGATGCTGTTGGCGGTGGCTTTGGCAGTATGCCGGAATGGATGGTGGACCGGTAGTGCAGCAGACGTGGATCGTTCCTCTGCTTCAGCTCGTCAGCCGTCACGTGCGCCGGGATCGACGGCGGTCGGGAGCCGGAAATGGTGATCCGCCGCAGGACATAGAGGACCTCGCGGCTGAGTCCGTTGACCTCCAGGTCGAGTGGTGAGCTGGGACTGGAGTGCTGTGTTGGCGAGGCCGGTGGTGAGAGTGACGTCTCAGGTGCCTGCTGGTCGGTCAGTTTTGATGCGGCTCTCAGACGAGGGTCGTGGGTGGCCATGCCTCGAGGATCACGACCAGTCCCTGCTGCTGCTGCTGCTGCTGATGATGATGACTGCTGAGGTTGCTGGGACGATAATACTGATGAGCTAAACACAACAACATGACAACCAACCTCATCGTCAACTAACATCTCTCATCAGTGCCAAAACGTTAAAAAACGCACCCTCAGACACGCGTCTTAATTCGGTTCTTAACTGACTGTTTAGTAAGACTATTTTGACTTTTGCACTGTCTGTTTGAAGCGAGTATCTGAGGCATGTTTATGAACTGATGTGAATACAGCGACACAACAGCACACGCCACGCTACCTGCAAATGATAACAATATAGCTGATGATTATATTTTTACTGGCTAACTATGCACAAACTAACAAGTAATTTACTCAACCAATCAATCAGTGTGGCTGACAATGCGCCACACTTGTATGTCAGTTAAAAACAACTTGCAGGCATGGAAAAACGGTTACATGACTAGATTAAAGTTATCCAGTAGAATGTGACCTTAGGTTCCTATTACTAAACGTTGGTAAAATGCAGCACTGTTAAGTTCAGAAGTAGCAAAAAGATGCATGTTTTCAAACTGTTTGAGTGAGTAAGTAGTTTTATTTTCCGTATCCCGCTCAACAGATCATCAAAGGTTAGTTCTGAGACAAAACTTGGTAAGAAAGTAAAAAAAAGTTAGTTCAAACAACAAACTGATATAATCGGATTCTCACTCGTTGTTATTTTGCTGAGGTGCTGCTGTTGAAGACATGTTGTTTCTGATGACTGACAGTATCTGACTAATGTCAAATTTCATCTGCATTTGCTGCTGCCCACAGGCTGGATCTGGACCAGCAGTTCCCGCCGTGTCCTGAGAGCCCTGTTGGCCTGGTGCCATTACACCAACTGCCATCATAGGTTGTGATGTTGCGACTTGCATCAGGGGCTGAACACCGCCTTGAGACGGCAGTCCTGCTGCCTGGGCCATTGCCGCACTGCCCATACCTTCAACCAAGCAATAATACAGCAAATAAATAAACAAGAAATACAAATGAATAAATCACTACACCAAAAAGCAAACAATAATAAACAAGTAAACAGGAAAGTAAGTAAAAGAACAGATAGACAGACAGACGAATCAACAGATCGATCAATCGAGTGATCAAATGATCGATCGAGTGATCAACCAATATATCAAACACAAGTAGCAGTGAACGTAAATGATGAATGGGCTAGGCAAATCTAGCAAGATTACTCACCCACTCTTACGATAAAAATCAGCTAAGAAGCAGCATTTGTGAATTCAAGCAATTAATAGTTTACTAAAATGCTAACACTAAGTGGCAAATGGTTAACAGGATGACTCATCCATTCACAAACAGGCCATGTGTTTTATCAACTTAAATTAAACATGAGTTAAGATCAACAATATTGTTCTAGAAACTAACAAAAGCACTCAAAAAAACTACAATTATAACAAAGACTACTGGGTAGGAAAATTAGACAGCAGAAAAAGCAATATGAATATGAAATGAAATAAAACGACATAAAATGTTTTTATCGAAAAACGAAATAGTTAACAAGCTGAAGAAAGAAAACCTTGAGCTGCAACAGGCTGTGGCATGCCTGGTATCGATGCCATTCCTGGACCAGGTGGAAAACCCGGACCCGGCATGCCTTGCAGTGGAAATCCCTGGCGAGGTGGTAATCCTGGTGGGAATCCCTGTGGGGTAATTCCTTGACCGGGTAATGGCAGCAAACCCTGTCCGGGCATTGGTAATCCAGGCGGAGGAAAGCCCTGGTTTGGCATTCCTGGGGGAGGCATCATACCAGGTAAGGAATGTGGAGAAATAAGGGGATTCCGTGTTGGCGGAATGCCGTATGGAGGTAATCCGTACAGCGGTGGCATGCCAGCCTGTGCTTGTGGTGGTTGCAGTGGTCGGTGGAAGAGTGGAGGTGGGACGTTGAACAATGGAGGAGGACCTGACAACACTGACGTGACTGGTAATGTTGATGACGGCTGAAAACATCAACAACAACAACAACAGGTGATAGGTAGTGATTGGACTTGGCTACTCAGTGAATCAAAAATACACAAGCAGTTGTTTAACTGTTACCATTAGACTAGCCTACTTGGGATTTTACTCCTACTACTTGAATATAGCAAGAATTATGCAACACAGATGCAATGGTATAAGACACTGAAATATAGCAGTACGAGGGGCATTCACAAAGTTTTGCAAATCGATATGTTAGACTAAAACCTTTTTAAAATTTATGTAGCAATAAAACGTATATTTCTTCTGACCACGTATGAGGTTAAATGGATGTGACGTCATTATAATGTATGACGTCATAGAGCATTAAACAGGAATGATTTGGAGTGCTAGCGCAAACAGCGTAAAATTAAGCTAACTGTTGCGCGCCATTTCTCCAGCCTACAGCCGGATTTTCCAATATGAGACCCTGGAACATGTGATTTTATGAGAGCCCTGACAATTACGTCCACGAATTCCTCATTTGTAATTATAAATATTTAGTAGCCAAAATCTGTGCTGGCTATAAATGAGAATGCTTCTATCAATTATGATGGCTCGTCAGGATTTGACGTTGTCAAAAAAGTTTATTAAAAGTCGTCTTTGTGAAAGGTTAAACAAAGTTTGCAACGTACGAACTTGAGAACCCTATTGCGCAATGACCTAGGAACGAGCCCCGAAGATCCAGTGCCTAAGTTACAATTACCCAGCTAGCTGTTCGTGACTCTGGCTTCGTACAATAAGATCACTCTACATACAGTAGAGACCTCACTTGCAGCAACTATTATATTTTTCAAAATTTGAAAAATTTTCTTTGTGGTGTCCGCTGTCCGAACAATGAATGACTCAAGTCTGTGGTGGGCGCAAGGCTAGAAGGGCAGACATAAAACACTTTATGACGTCATAAGTCACAATAAGCTTACATGAGTTCATGAGAAATATGCATTTTATCGGTGTATAGATTTTGAAAAGTTTTCCAGTCTAACATATCAACTTGCAAAACTTTTTGAACGCCCCTCGTAATAATGCTATGATTATGCAATGCCATGCAATGGACCAAAAGCTGCAACATCTACAACATGAACTCTATTACCATGCCACTAATCATTTGTGAGCAGCAACTTGCTCAAGATTTCTTACAAATGACCTACGGCGAGATTTAAACAGCAGAAGGAAAGTTAGAAGTCCAATATTCTACACGAGACAACTTGCATCCACAGATAGTAACAGCAGTACAAAACAAATGGCAATGTTTGTGGTGCTACTGCCACTGCGAGAGCTAACCCAATTCATCTGATGAATGCAGCACGACCACTGGGCAACTGTCAACCTTTAAACCAAATCAGCTGAGCTGAACCGCAGCTATCTATAACGCTACATGCACCACTGCCATTTACTATAACTCAGCCCAAAAGCTGATACTCATTTTACCATACCATGAGGAGTAGAAGGCTGAGTCACTCTAGATGGACGGTTACTTACTAACATGTTTTGTCTGAGCACAAACAGCCACCCATCCATGTACTAACCAGGCCTGGTGTAGGGTAACTTCATTGATCAACACAACACGTTACCGCTACATCACGCCATCAAGCAAATCTACATAGCAGTGATACATGGCATTTGTACCGTGCTGAGTGCTGGATTCTGCGTAGCATCGTTTGTGCTGTCTTCTGCAGTCTTCGACTGCTGGGTCTCATCCTCGTCGTCTGAATACCAATTCTTCTCTGCAGCTGCCACTGCACAGTCACACAACGAATATCAGCTTGATTCCATGTTTGTTAGTTTATTTCACTTAATTCTGAGCTCTTATTGCTAGCAATGAGCAAATAAGCGTAATGATAAAATAGAGCATCAAATAAGCAGGTGACACACAAAACTAAACAGAAAGAGCTCTACTAGCATGTGTCAGGAAAGCATGTAAACAAGAAATTTGAGCTAATGCTCACGAGATGCGCGAAAGCCTATAGCAGTTCCGGTTCAGTAGTCACCCATCGCAGTACTAACCGGGCCTGGCGTAGAGTAACTTCGTTTCAGCCGAAACGCGTTACCAACTACGCCATGCCACCAACGCCAGTACTGTGGCGCCACCTTGCAAATGATATAGCCTTGTGTCGCAGCCCGAAATTGGCAAAAAAATCCATAAAACCCCCTATTTGGGCGTTCAAGGTCATTCAAGGTCATTTAATTTAGCGCCAATTGAGAGCCAGTGTATGACTTCCTATTAGTGATTAATAGTAACCTAGGCCCTATCTTGCACCGTTACTGAGATACAGCGACTTATTGGCCAAAAATCGCAAATTTTGCCACCCCTTCTCATTTAGTGCCCTCGTTCGGGGTGACCCCCTTCGAATTTATGTAAAAGCTTTACGGTTCCTGAAACTAGAGTCTTCCAGGCAGCCGAAGGTGAAGATTTGGTGATCCTATCTCGCACCGTTTTTGACTGATCCACCCGTGTGATGGACGGACAGACAGACAGAATTGCGATGGCTAAGATGCACTGAAAGCAGTAGCTGCTTTCGCTCGTAAAGAGAAACTGACATAATATGCTGGGCATGATATCAGGGTTTGCACTTTAAAAAGTGCAATGGCAATCATGGGTTTGGGTCATGGAGTTCTGCCCCAGTGTGGTCCAGGAGATCCCTGGTGGGGTCCTGTTCCAGTGATGTCCAAGGGGAAATCCCTAGCACCTGAAGCATGTGCTGCACTTCTATGCAATCAAAGCAGTTTCCTGGACACACTGTCTAAAACCAAGCACAAAACATGAAAGGTTGAGACCTCTGATAGCTTCAGTGTTATGAATAAAAACCAAAATAGTAAAGTATCTCACATTTAGCAGTGAGCTCTGAGATTGGTTTACTGTTGGCGTCGTCTCGATGTTGCTTCTGTTGGATTCTCATGAACAGCTGTCTCTGGGCCGGCGGGAGTCGTGATGGATCAAGATTATGATCCGTCACATTGACTGACATGTTATCACTGACACCGCTGACAGTGTGGTCAAGATCGCGAGCAGCTTCAAAGTTGGTGTCAAATGATGTTGGTAAACTCTCAGCTGGTTCTCTCACCCTCATATCTGCATAAGTCACGCCATAAAAATCTGAAATTAATGCAGCATTCTGGTGATTTTTTGTTAGTAAAAGAAATTACAGCATATATGCATCATTTTTGTGACAATTTAGCCAGTTAGCTTCATCTTTGGCCTTTAAAACCAAAAACTGGCACACCAGTTGCTCCAGCCCTGGGGCACATTCGTGCCATTTTGTTTTTTCCATGCCTTTCTGACTTTGTGTTAAGAGCCTGTACGGAACAGACAGCAAGAAAGATGGGGAAAACCCATAATGCAGCCAATTAGCAATGGCAACATTGAATGTCTCTGCAGCACCACCTAGGATGGTATGGGCATAAAAATTAATCAGCAGGTTGTCAATACAACCACATGACTGGAAATCGAGCTAAAATAAGCACTCATAAATGCAACAAATAAAATATAACATAGCTAAATTCTGGCTGGTATGTCTCTGGCACTAGCTATTGTGGTAAGGGCATAAAAATTAATCAGCACTTTAATCACACAACTGGACAAGAAAAGCTCTGCTAACGCAAAGGGGAATGTGTGACAGCGGTGCATGTTTGAAGGCCCACTGCGAACAAATCTAAGCTCATCGATCCAGCAACTGACATTAGGTATGATGTATTTACACACTTGAGATGGCGCTACCGTCTCGCGTGAATGCTGCCACTCTCGAATTGTGTGGCGCTACCCAAAATCACCAAAAAATCCATAAAAAACCCTATTTTTATGTTCAAGGTCATCCAAGGTCATTGATCTTGGTGGCAATTGAAAGCCAGTGTACAACTTTCTATTAGTGATTAAAGGTCCGTGGTCACCAAAATTAACATATACATTTTATCCATTTTCCTGAAAGTGCAGAATTTTATGATAACTTTAACAGTAAAATCGGCGCCCAGCGTTCTGTCAACACGGAAAAATTTACCTTTGAAGTCGACGATCTATGAAAACGACGTAGAAAAAGCGCCGCCACGATGACCTGCGGTGACGTCATGAGTTTAGCCCTATAGACGTCATGAATTAACATTCATGACGTCATGAATTAACATTCATTCACGGGCACTGATAAATTAGAATATTTCGCATAACGTAACGTAACGTAACGTAATGCCGCATTTTGTTTGAATTCACGCATTAATTTCATATATTTATGAAGCTCAAATCGACATATTATATATGCGAGGTTAAATGTCTAATTTAAATCTACAGAAAT